>MDTB01101512.1_pt1 | contig 10548 bp, 12 predicted proteins | sample 811161 | NCBI WGS metagenome assembly MDTB01 (sample SAMN05326650, study PRJNA326480) | marine metagenome | isolation source: seawater | place: Mediterranean Sea | collected 2009
GAAGAAATGCTGGAGAGGAAAAAATCTATTATAAAAGTAAAGAATATATTTTAGAAAGAAATGATCCATTATTATTTTTTATACAAAGACTTCGAGATGAAGCTCATAGATTTGCTATAAGCACTCACAGAACTAAAAGAAAGAAAAATCTTAGCAAATCTCTATTAGATCAAATTGAAGGGATTGGAAAACAAAGGAAAAGAGCTTTGTTGAATCATTTTGGGTCTGCACGTGCAGTCGAGTCCGCCAGCTTTGATGATTTAAAATCAGTGGAAGGAATAGAAGACAACATAGCAAAGAAAATATATGATTACTTTCACGAATAAATGAAATTAAAAATTCCAAACATATTAACAATTGGACGAATTATAATTGTGCCAATATTTGTAGTAACTTTTTTTATTCCAGGGTTTTTTGGTGACTTAATACCTTTTTTTTTGTTTGTTCTAGCAAGTTTTACTGATTATTTGGATGGATTGTTAGCTAGATTTTTTAAAGAAGAGTCTAAATTAGGTGAGCTTTTAGATCCAATAGCAGATAAAATTTTAGTAGCAGCTGCTCTGATCTTGCTGGTTATGAACGGGACAATTAAAAACTACGAAGTTATAGCTGCTGTTATTATTTTGACAAGAGAAATTTTAATTTCAGGTCTTCGAGAGTTTTTAGCTAAAGGAAAAATTACTATGCAAGTGACTAGTTTAGCAAAAATGAAAACCCTAATACAAATGACCTCTATTGCGATCTTACTTACAGGTGATATTGGAAATAAAATAATAAATTTTCAAGACTACAACGCACAAACTGTTGGTATCATTCTCTTATGGTTATCAGCCTTTCTAACTTTATACACTGGCTATGGTTATTTAAGAAAAGGAATAGATCATGCTATTAATGAGGATAAAAAAGATTAAGCTGCGGAGTCTTTTCTAACTAAGCTTTGATAAGCATCATTTAATTCAGAAATTACCTGACAAACTTTAAATTTATAATCATTAATCTGAGAGACTGGAGTTACTTCTGCAGCTGTACCAGTTAAAAAACATCCTACAAAGCTTTCCATTTCTTCAGGTTTTATTTTTCTTTCTATAATCTTTATTCCTTTTGATTTTGCAATTTTTATTACTTCTCTCCTTGTGATGCCATCCAAAAAGGAGTCCGGTGTAGGAGTATGTAATTCTCCTGCCTCATTTTTAAAAAACACATTTGCTCCAGTAGCTTCAGCAATATATCCCTCATGATCAAGCATTAATGAGTCTGTAAACCCTTTTGCCTCGGCTTCATGTTTTGACAAAGTGCAAATCATGTATAAACCTGCTGCTTTCGTATCCCATGGTATAGTATTAGGAGCAGGTCTTCTCCAATTTGAAATATTAAGCTTTATCCCCTGTAGTTTTAGTTTAGGATCAAAATAAGATCCCCATTCCCAAGTCGCGATAGCGACATGTATTTTATTTTTCTGTGCGGATATAGCCATCATCTCACTACCTCTCCAAATTATAGGCCTGACGTACCCATTTTTAACTTTTTGAATATTAACTATTTCTTTACAAGCCTGGTTTATCTGCTTTTCTGAGTAAGGAACTTTGATTCCCATTCTTTCTGCTGAATAAAATAACCTTTCTGTGTGTTCTTCTAATTTAAAAATTTCTCCGTCGTAAACTCTCTCACCCTCAAAAACACAACTGGCATAATGCAGACCATGGTTCAAAATATGTATATTTGCGTCTTTCCAATTAACTGCTATGCCGTTGAACCAAATTTTTCCTGATCTTTTATCGTAAGGTATACTTTCCATTTCAAGTAAATATATAGATTTTTTATTTTTAAAAAAGTATATTCCAAATTAAGATATGTCAATATAACTTACCAATATGAAAGATTTACTCTATCTCAAAGATGATAAAATTAAAGAGTTAATACAATTACTTTATTATGCTTATAGAGAAACTTTTACAGATCCTAGGGATATTTTGTCCAAAAGGTTATTTGGCCCTGCTCATTTGAGAGCTTTACATTTAATTGAAAGAAATCCAGGAATTAACCTTGGTGAAATGATTTTTAAACTAAAAGTTACCAAGCAAAGTCTTAATAGAGTATTAAGAGATCTAATAAAATCAAAAATGATTAAACAAATACAGGATACTGGGGACACTAGAAAAAAAAACTTATTTCTTGATAAAGAGGGAAAAATTTTTTTCGAAATCGTTTACAATTCCCAAAAGAAAAGAATTTTTAATGCCTTAAAGAATTCAAGTTCTGACTCTGTAATTAAGTTTAAAAATGTTTTAAAAAAAATAATTGATGGAAAATAATAAACTACATATTTTAATAGTAGATGATGACGATAGAATTAGAAGTCTTTTAAAAGATTATTTAAAAGATAATAATTATATGGTATCAACCGCTGAAAATGCGACTCAAGCAAAAATAAAATTAGAGCAAATCAAATTTGATATTATTATCTTAGATGTCATGATGCCTGGGCAAAATGGATATGATCTAACAAAAGAAATAAAGAAAAAAATCAAAGTTCCAATTATTTTACTTACTGCAAAAGGCGAAGTAGAGAATAGAATAAAGGGTTTAGAACTTGGAGCTGATGATTATATTGGAAAACCCTTTGAGCCAAAAGAATTATTGTTAAGATTAAGGAATATAATAAACAAAACTAATAAAATTAATTTAAACTTAAAATATTCAATTGGAAATGCTGAAATAGACTTGAATAAGATGATTATTAAATTTAACAACAAAAACAAAAAAATTAATAATTCTGAAAAAAAAGTTTTAATAGAAATGTTATCTAATCCTGGAAAAACTTATTCTAGAGAGGAAATTGGAAAAATTTCGGGAATTATTCAAGAAAGATCAATAGACGTAATGATAACTAGATTAAGACAAAAATTGGAGGTTAATCCAAAAAATCCAAAATACTTACAAACTATAAGAGGTTCAGGTTATGTTCTCTGGATTGAATAAATTTTTAAAAGTAATTTTACCAAAAAGATTGTTTTATAGAGCGCTAATTATAGTTGCTGCTCCCACAATAATACTTCAATTGATTATCACGATCGTTTTTTACGATAGTATTTGGATCAAAGCTAACAAAAATACTACTAGGTCACTTGTTGCTCAATTGAAGACTATTGAAGAAGTTTATCAAAATGACAAAAAAAATTTAGATTTTTTTACGGATAGCTACAAAAACAATTTTAATTTTGAAATCGGTATAAATAAAAATAATAGCTTTCCTGAGATTACTGGAGAAAGAAAGTTTAGTCCAATGGACAGATCTTTAAGAAGAGAATTAAAATCAGTTTTTGGGAACAACAATTATTGGTTTAGTACATCTAAATTTAAAAACGCTGTAGAAATTAAAATTAAATCCGAAAATGAGATACTTGATTTCTTGGTTCCAAAAGAAATGGTCTCGGCTTCATCTGTGCGATTATTTGTTTTATGGACAACGCTTCCATCCATACTTTTGATAATTATAGCGTTAATATTTCTAAAAAATCAAACAAGGCCTTTAGTGAAACTAGCTAAAGCTGCGGAAAGATTTGGTAAAGGTGATTATGTCAATGATTTCAGACCCTCTGGTGCACAAGAAATCCGTAAAGCAGCCTATGAATTCGACAGAATGGCAAAAAGAATAAATCGACATTTAAATCAAAGGTCTGAAATGTTATCTGGAATTAGTCATGACTTGAGAACTCCTTTGACAAGATTGAAACTTCAATTGGCCATGCTTAATCAAAAAGACTTATCTAACAAGATGTCAAAAGATATTGATGAAATGGAAAAAATGTTAAATGATTATCTTCAATTTGCAAAAACAAAAGCTCAAGAAATTACATCCAAAATAGAATTATTTAAAATGTTAGATAAAATTAAATCTGATTTAAATAACAAAAACTTTCAAATTTTACGTCATGAGGAAATAGTATTACAGGGTAGACCTGTAGCATTAAGGAGGTCTTTTGAAAATATTATTCAAAATGGCTTAACTTACGGCCAAAAAGTTTTGGCAAATGTTCAAAAAAGTTCAAATCGAGTTTTGATAATTTTTGAGGACGATGGTCCAGGAATACCTGAAGATCAATATAAAAACGTTTTTAAACCTTTTTTCAGATTAGATAAAAGTAGGAGTTTAAATAAATCAGGAGTTGGTTTGGGTCTTGCAATCGTAGAAGATGTTATAAATTCACATGGAGGAAGTATTCAATTAGGAAAAAGTAAATTAAATGGGTTGCAAGTTAAGATTTCTTTGCCTTTTTAGTATTTTTATTTTTTTGTAATTTTTTAATTATTAAATCTTGTTTTTGAACAATTTTTTTTAGTACCTGAAATTCTTCTCTTGATACAAGGTCAAGTTTATTAATAATTTTATCTTTTTGAAATTTTAAATCATTTGAAATTTCTTTTTTTATATCTTTTGAAGTTAAAATGCCATTTTCAATAAGACTAGATAATGTTTTTATAATTTTTTCAGAATTACTCATAACTCATCTTATTTGAAAGGAATGTTAAATTCAAATATGATATAAAAGTATATGTTTATCCATAATTTTGACCCTGTACTGTTTGATTTGGGAATTTTAGAAATAAGATGGTATTCTTTAGCTTATATTTTTGGGATTTTAATTGGATGGTGGTATGGGAAAAAAATTATCGCAAAAAGACTCCAAATTTCTCAATATAAATTTGATGTAAAAGAGTTTGATAATCTTATAAGTTATCTAATTGTTTCTATTATACTTGGTGGAAGACTGGGTTATATAATTTTTTATAACCCACATTTCTATTTATCTAATCCTCTAGAAACTTTAAAAATTTGGGAAGGTGGAATGTCTTTCCATGGTGGCTTGATCGGGGTAATTATAGGAACGTATTTATTTTCAATTCAAAAAAAAATAAACACTTTATTTTTATTAGATGTAATAGCTTGTGTCTCGCCAATAGGAATTTTTTTAGGGCGTGTAGCTAATTTTATAAATGGAGAGCTTATTGGAAAGTCCACTTCTTTACCTTGGAGTGTCATATTTAAAAGTTTTGATACGAACCCTAGACACCCTTCACAACTTTATGAAGCAGTGCTTGAAGGGGTTGTTTTGTTTTTAATAATGAAATCCGTAATTTTTAAAAAAAATTATAAATTTGGCGAATGTTCATGTTTATTTTTGATCTTTTATGGAGTTTTTAGAATTATCTCTGAAATATTTAGAGAACCTGATTTACATATTGGCTACTTTTTTAATTATTTTAGTATGGGAACAATTTTAAGCTTTATGATGATATTTTTTGGATTAGTTATGTTCTACTATTTAAGAAAAAAAGATGAAATCTAATCAAAAATTTTTTAAAGGATCAAAAAAGCAAACTGTTGATAAATTTTTTCAAAAAGTTCTTTATGATAAAAAACTTGGTTACTACTCTTCAAAAAACCCTTTTGGTAAAAAAGGTGATTTTATTACTTCTCCAATAATATCAAGATTATTTTCTGAGATGATAGCAATTTGGATTATTTCTACCTGGGAAAAAATTGGAAAGCCAAAAAATTTAAAAATAGTAGAGCTTGGACCGGGTGATGGAAGTATGATGAAAGTTCTAATAGATGTTTTTAAAAAATTTCCAAGTTTTGACTCTTCAAAAAGTATTTTTTTATACGAAACAAGTAGTTTTTTAAAAAATATTCAAAAGTATAAGATAAAAGATAAAAGAGTTAAATGGATTAAAGATTTTAGAAAATTTAAAAAAGGCCCTATAATTTTTTTTGGTAATGAATTTTTTGATGCTATACCTATTAAACAGTTTTCTCGTAAAGATAATTCGATTTATGAAAAGTATTTTGTTTTTAAAGATAATTTTAAAATTCAAGAGAAATTCAAAACGGCGAAAAAGGAGGACGTAGAAACTATAAATTCATTTAAAACTATTAGAAATTTAAACTTCATAGAATTTCCTAAATTAGGATTAAAAGAACTTAATAAAATTACAAATTTAATTTCAAAATATGATGGATGTATACTGCTTATTGATTATGGATATCTAAATCCAAATAATCAAAACACTCTACAATCAGTTTTAAAAAATAAGAAAAATAATTTTTTAAAAAATTTGGGGAAAGCCGATGTAACCTCTCATGTGAATTTTACATTGCTGAAAGAATTTTTCTTAAGGAAAAACTTAAATGTTAAAAAAGTGATAACTCAAAGAGAATTCCTTAAAAATTTGGGAATACTAAAAAGGGCTGAAATTTTAGCTAAAAAAATGAAATTTAGAGATCAGGCTAATCTATATCTTAGATTAAAAAGACTACTCAGCCGTAAATTAATGGGAGAATTGTTTAAAGTTATTTTAGCTTTTAAATTTAAAAATAGTGAATATTCTGGTTTTAATTAATGTTTTACTCAAAAAAATTAAATAAATTTAAGGCAATTAAACATTGTTTTTTTTCTAGACGAGGTGGTTACTCCAAAGGTCTTTACAAAGGATTAAATTGTGGAAGAGGTTCAAAGGATAGCAAAAAAAATGTTTTAAAAAATTTATACTATGTTTGTAAAGTTATGAAAGTTAAAAAAAAAAATTTAATATTAATGAATCAAACTCATAGCAATAAAGTTTTAGAAATAAAAAAAAAAAAAATTAAAAAATATTTACTCAGATGCAATTATAACTAGAGTAAAGGGTTTAGCGCTGGGAGTAGTTACTGCTGATTGTGTTCCTATTTTAATTTATGATAAAACAAATAAGATTATTGGGTGTATTCACGCAGGCTGGAGAGGGGCATTTTCTGGTATTATTAAAAATACAGTTAGTAAAATAAAAAAAATAGGAAAAAAGAGTAAAATATTTGCTACTGTCGGTCCTTGTTTAGGTGTTAAAAACTATGAAGTGGACCTTGGTTTCTATACAAAGTTTTTAAAAAAATCGAAAAAGAACAAAGTCTATTTTTCAAAAAAAAATAAAATTAAAAAGCTCTTCAACCTAAGAAAATATGTTTGTGATAAGCTATTAGAGCAAAAAGTACACGTTGATTATATAAATCGTGATACTTTTAAGGAAAAAGAGAATTTTTTTAGTTATAGAAGATCAATTAAATTGAAACAAAATGATTATGGTAGATTTATATCTATTGTAAAATTAGTTTAATTAATTTGAAAAGATGCTTAAATAATTGTATATATAATATATTTCATGAAAATCTTATCTGGAACAAGTAATTTAAAACTCAGTAAGAGTATAGCAAAAAACTTAAAGTTAAAATTAATTAATACAAATATTAGAAGATTTGCTGACGGGGAAATTTATATAGAAATAAACGAAAATATAAGAGGTAATAGTGTTTTTGTCGTACAATCTACGTCTCATCCAGCAAATGATAATATTATAGAATTATTATTAGTTATAGATGCTTTAAAAAGATCTTCTGCAAAAACAATCACAGCTGTTATTCCATATTTTGGATATGCTAGACAAGATAGAAAAGTCGCTCCTAGAACATCCATATCCGCGAAGGTAATGGCCAATTTAATTTCTGACGCTGGCGCTACTAGAGTAGTGACTGTTGATTTACATGCCGGTCAAATTCAAGGTTTTTTTGATATGCCAGTTGACAATTTATATACAGCTCCATTATTTGCAAAATATATAAAAAAAAAATTAAATAATAAAAAGCTAATTTGCGTTTCACCAGATGTCGGTGGAGTAGCGAGAACGAGAGATTTAGCAAACAGAATTAAAGCAGATCTTGCGATTATTGATAAAAGAAGGCCTGCACCGGGAAAATCAGAAGTGATGAATATTTTGGGGAATGTCCAGAATAAAACATGCATAATTGTAGACGATATTATTGACAGCGGAGGAACTATTGTAAACGCAGTAGATGCTCTCAAGAAAAATGGCGCTAATGAAGTTTATGTTTTTATTTCACATGGTGTCCTTAGCGGAGATGCGGCAAAAAAAATCAAAAATTCAAAAATAAAGAAGTTGATCGTAACTGATACAATTGATAATTCGAAAAAAATTAATAATAATAAGAAAATCGAGGTATTATCTATATCTTCTTTAATGTCTGAAGCGATTAAAAGAATAGCTAACTCTAACTCTGTATCGGATTTATTTAATTAATACTTGTTTTGATTAAGATCATAGGTTATATACCCTTTTCAATAATTTTATGAGTAACTTAAAAGCTTTAAAAAGAGACAATCAATCGTCTGGCTCTAATGCAAAACTACGAGAGCGTGGACTAATACCAGCCATTTTATATGGAGGAAAAGATGCAAATCAAAAAATCTCCATAAGTAAAAAAGAGATATCAACTATAATTAAATCTGAAACGTTTCTTTCTAAAGTTCTTGAACTTGATATAGACGGAAAAAAAGAAAAAGTTATTCCTAGAGATGTTGCCTATCACGTAATTTCTGAAGAACCTATTCATATTGATTTTATGAGAATAATTACTGGCAAAAAAATAATTTTAGAAATTCCAGTAAAATTTATCAATCACCCAGAGTCTCCTGGGCTTAAAAGAGGTGGTGTTTTAAACATTGTTAGGAGAAAAGTAGAGCTTAAATGTCCTGCCGAGATAATCCCAGACGAAATCGTTGTTGATTTAACAGGTACAGACATAGGAACTAGTATAAAAATCTCGTCCGTTAAACTTCCAGAAAGTGTTACGCCGACTATCACAGATAGGGATTTCGTAGTTGCAACAGTTGCAGCTCCGACTGTAATTAAAGAACCAGAAAAACCTGCAGAGGAAACTTCGGCCGAGGGTGAAGCACCTGCTGAAGGAGCAGAAGCGGCAGCTAAAGAGGGAGATCCAGCTAAAAAAGACGATAAAGCTAAAGAAAGCTCTGCTGATAAAAAACCGGAAGAAAAGAAAGCTGCTGAAAAGAAACCAGCTGAAAAAAAATAATTATATGCTTTTACTTGTTGGATTGGGAAATCCAGGCTCTAACTATACAAATACAAGACATAATATTGGTTTTAAGATAATTGATGCTATTAATGACCACTTCAAACTTTCTAAACAAAAACCAAAGTTTAAAGGTCTTCTAACTACTGGAAGTATTGATGAGAAAAAAATTTACGCAATTAAACCTCTAACATTTATGAATAATTCTGGAACAGCAATTAAAGAATTAATAGATTATTTTAAAATTGACGCTAAAGATGTGATTGTGTTTCACGATGATATGGATATAGATTTTGGAAAAGTAAAAGCTAAATTTGGTGGTAGTAGCGCTGGCCATAATGGAATAGAGTCAATTGATAAATTTATTGGCAAAGATTATAGCAGAGTTAGAATTGGTATAGGTCATCCAAAACAAAAAAAGAAAGTTAATAATCACGTACTTGAGGATTTCAAAGAAGACGAGGATGAAAAAATAAAAGAAATCACAGAGAATATTGTTAAGCAAATACCAACTTTAATTGAAAAAAAAATAGATTTATTTTCTAGCAAAGTTAATCAAAATCTTAATGGGATTTAAATGTGGAATTGTCGGTCTACCAAACGTAGGTAAATCAACACTATTTAATGCTTTGACGGCTTCAAAGAATGCAGAAGCCGCAAATTTTCCTTTTTGTACTATCGATCCAAATATCGGAATTGTTGATGTGAAAGATGAGAGATTAGATCATTTGGCTAATCTTTCAAATTCAAAAAAAAAAATTTACACAAATATAACTTTTGTTGACATAGCTGGTTTAGTTAAAGGTGCATCAAAAGGTGAAGGTCTTGGTAATAAATTTCTTGCTCATATAAGAGAAGTTGATGCAATAATTCATTTGGTCAGGTGTTTCGACTCAGAAAAAATTACCCATGTAAACTCGAAAATAAGCCCATCAATTGATTTAGAAACTATTAGGACAGAAATAGTATTGTCTGACCTTGATATCGTACAAAAAAAACTTGAAAAAGGTAAAAAAAAACTTCTTAAAGATAAAGAAATAAATATTTTAGAAGAAAAGTTAAAGCAGCTTGATAATAATCAAGAGGTAAAGACTAAAGATCAAGAAGAAAATAAATTTTTATCCAGTATAGGGTTGTTAAGTATTAAACCCAAAATAATTGTATGTAATGTAGATGAAGAGAATTTATCCAAAGGAAACCAATATACCGAAGAAATAAAAAACAAATATCCTAATGAAAAAATAATAAATATCTGTGCTGATATAGAAGATCAACTCTCGGGTTTAGATAAAAATGAAAAAGAAGCTTTTATGCAAGATATTGGTTTAAACAAAACTGGATTAAATCAATTGATTAAAGAAGGATATGATCTTTTAAAATTAGATACTTTTTTTACTTCGGGTCCAGAGGAATGTAGAGCTTGGACTGTAAAAAAAAATACTACCGCACCTAAAGCTGCAAGTGTAATTCATACAGATTTTGAAAAAAACTTTATCAGGGCGGAAGCTGTATCCTGCGAAGATTTTATAAAATATGGTAGTGCAGAAAAATGTAAAGAAAATGGAAAATTAAGAATTGAAGGAAAAGATTATATTGTGAAAGATGGTGATGTTTTATTCTTCAGA
>MDTB01199960.1_pt1 | contig 10548 bp, 12 predicted proteins | sample 811161 | NCBI WGS metagenome assembly MDTB01 (sample SAMN05326650, study PRJNA326480) | marine metagenome | isolation source: seawater | place: Mediterranean Sea | collected 2009
AAATTAAAAATAAAATACAAAAATGACAGAACCAAACAATCAACTATTATCTAATTTTGTAGATTTTTTACAAACCATGAACCAAAACAATCAACAAGAGCGAGCATATGTAGAAGAATTAGACCAAACAAAAGTTATTCATGATGGAGAATCTGAAAGTGACGACGATGCTTCAGATGCCTCTTTAGAGGAAGAAATTCCAGATTTTTTTCATATGATGGAGGCAAAAGAATTTGAAGAAAATGGATTAGTACCAAAATCTATTCTTCATCAATTTATTTTCAAACAAATCTTGAAAGAAGAAGATTATGAAAAACGAAGTAGACTCTTGTTATATTGCTCTTTCTATAAAACAGAAAAGGATTCTTTTCTTGTAAACCTTTTTGAAAGTATACAACCTCTATTTGAGGAAATATATCTAAAGGTATGCTGGAAGTTCTATAAATTATTAACTTCGTCAGTAGAATTTGAAAATTTAGTGATTGAAAAAATACTGGAAAGTGGAAACTATAAATTGTTTGCCCATCATTTTACATATCATACAAAAACAGACATAGAATTATCCGATTCCGATTATGAATATTTATCAGATGATAAAGAAAAGGATAAATTAGAATATAGAGATTTATTACATTCCATCTTTAATGAAGTATATATGTAATTACCTTGTTTTGTAGAAAAAGGTCTTTTCTGTCAATCGTAATAAATTTTAAAAACCACAAGACCGGATTGAAATATTTATTTGTTTAAATAGATATTATCTTTTATCAAAAATGATTACATTTGTGAACAAGGTAAAGCTTGCTTGTGTTACGTTTTTTATGGATTTGTGTCTTTTGTATATTTTGGATTATGAAAAAAATTTAAGCAGTGGTGACATTTTTTTTATTTACTCCATACTTTCCATCCATCTGTTATTGTTTATTGCACTTTACAAGTCGTTCTACAAACTTGTTGATATTCTTCATGTGGTAATGTTCTTATCACTAGTCTATGGACTCTATTTGAATAATTTTCTATTAAAGTGTTTAATTTTATTTTTGCTTGCTTTTATACAAGTGATGTGGACAATAGAAAAAGAGTGTATCATGAATACAAAACCTTTTGGTCCTGGGTATGGAAAAATGGTGGGTATTGCTACTTTTTTCTATACGATTGTTTTTACTTTTTGTCTTGGTTACACAAAAAAGGACATGTACGATACACATTTTGGAAATAATGGTAATATATTAGAACAGAATGTGGATCAAAACAATTTGATTATTTGAGCAGGACAAAATACAAGTCTACCAGCGACGACGACGAGCAATTAGACTAGAAAAGACAAAACATAACGACTTATATCTATTGACTGAAACGGACATTCTTTTTTTTCATTGTTTTTAGAATTGATCAAATATAAAAAATCTAGATATTTTCTCCGCAATTGAATTTTTTTTATCATGGCATAAGGTAGTAAACAATAGATATTTGGATTTATGTCCAATACTTTTAAAATAAAGCGAATATCGGACTTGTAATGTAAAGGAATATAATGAAAATTATAAATATATCTTTCCAGAGATTTTAAAGTAATTTCCTCACGACAACGGACATGAAATGGAAAGAAAGAATATACAGTCGGTTTTACAGATAGTATTGAATATAAAAAATCATCATTTTCAAAAAGCTCGGTCGAAATAAAACGGTAATTCAAAACATTTTTCATAATGGCAATTTTTAAAATTTCCATTTTTTGACTTATATTTTTAGACAGATATCGTATAATATTACCTTCTTGTTTTATACATTCTAAAGCAAATAAATAGTCTTGTTGTAAACGCATGGAAGAATATACAAATAAAAAGGAGTTTTTTTGAATCGCTCTTCTCATAATATTTTCATTATCCCTGTCTTGATACGATAAACATGTCACAATGTTCGGATTGAAATCAATCAATCTTATAATGTTCTCCTCTCTTTGCATTTTGATTTTACATAAACAAAATATAATCCTTTTTTATATTTTCTCTAAAAATATTTTTTTATCATTCATCAAGAAATTTCAAATTTTGTAATTCCTTTGGTAGTTGTGGTTCTTTTGTTTTAAACTTTGCAGGAAGATTTTCGTAAGTAAAAATTGCACTATAGTGGAAACGCATTTGTTTTTCTATTTGTTTTGGAGTGTCTGTAATAATAAATCTTCCTTTTAGAAACGGTTGAAGATAAACGTAATTCTCTTTGATAAAAGGAATTGTTTTCCAAGAAATCAAATCCCGTTCTGTAAAACGAACAATACAATCCTCTCTGGTTGACGAAATGGAAAAGTTTTTGGTAGAATGACTTGTTTGACATTTTGATATTGGAAAATCCAACTTTTCTAAAATATTAACAAGAGACGGAAACCAACAATCTTGTTCTAAATGTTTTACATCTGTTTTTAAGATTTCAGTTTTAATCTTTAGCGAATAGGTGCCTGATAAAAAATTAAACGTAAGACGATTATTTCGTTTTTTGACTTCCCCGGCATACAAGACACCACTTTTTGGAACTTTTTTCAAGTAGTCTTCATCAAACTGCATCCTGGTTGGAATCAATCCTCTCTCATAGGCAATAATATTCATATTACTGTGTTTGTTTGAAAACTCTATCAGCGTCTCTACCGGACTAAACAAAATAATGTGACTGTTTCTTGTTTTGTACAAAACCCAAGTATACACCCCATCAGGAGTTGTATCTTGTAAAATTTCAGAATTTACCAAGAGAACCATATTCCGATCGAGTAGTTGACGGTTTTTTTGTGTTAATGGAGGAGATATTTTGTATCCAAAGGCTTCCAGGCGATAATTGTCAATCAGGATTAGAAAATCCTTTTCATTCACCTTCTTTATGCTTTTAATGTTCATTTTTATATCATCAATAACAGGAAATGGCTGTGGTTGAATTTGTTGCATTTTATTAAACAATGAAAAAAAAATAATAGATAATTATATTACTGTCAAAGTAATATAAAAAAATAAATTTAAGCAGATGTTTTTTTGCCTCTAGTCTTGCGCACTGCTTTCACGGGTTCAACTTTTTTTACAGGAACTGGTTTAATTTCTTCTACAGGTTCTTCTTCTTCTTCCTCTTCCTCTTCTTCTACCTCCTCTGTTTCTTCTTCATCTATAATTTCTTCTTCTTCTTCGTCGACTACTTCTTCTTCCACGTTTTCTTCCTCTGTCTTGGAATCAATACTTACATCCTTAATGACAGCACTTGGAGCTAACAAACTACGTAAGACAGTCTCTTTTGGTCGGAATAAGACTTCTGCCAATTTTACTTGAAGAGATATTTTTGTGCCAATATAGATGCTTTCAACTTTCAATGCAAACTTCACATGACACTGTTTGTTCAAAATATCGCTTGGATACACATTTGCATTTATATTTTCATCTACAAAAATGGTTCCAAATTTGTCATTTTTTTTGCTATACATACATTTTGCATACAATGTAGGTCCTTTATCTTCTACAACTTTTCCCTTTTCCATTTTCCAGTATAATGGATTAAATTTCTTTAGTTCTGCCATATCAAGGTCATACTTGCCAATACTTTCACGGTTGTCTACTAAATACTGCTTGGTGAAATTACACAATTCGTTGATAGTGTCTGTAAACGCCTTCTCATCTGTAGATGGTCCATTTTTTGACCATAAACAAATTGGTAGTTGGTATCCAATTAACTGCCCCGATACCATATCGTGTTGCTCTGTAAGACCCCAGCATAATAAGTTTGGAGGCGATTCTAACATTAAATCACCAACATCGTTACCGTTTTTGTAACCAATTTTAATTTTTTGATAAGAAAGTTTTTGTCCTGGAATAGTATTTGTTTCTGGTTTTGAATAAACAATGTTCTCACTATTAAAAGTTTCACTTTGAATTAACATATTACTTGCCATTTTTTTTATTTACAAATTTAAAAAGAAAAATTTAAATATTCAATTTTTAAAAAAATGTCAAAAATCAATGAGATAACAATTGTAACTCCAAGGACTATGATTTACATTAGTCGTATATTTAAAAAAAGATTTCAAGAAAAGAATATAAAATGTAATATTGTTTCTTCTAAAAATTTTCTACTCTCTACTTATAATGCAAAATTAATGCAAAATCCAAATCATTATTATTTCATCTATTGCCTTTTTCTTTTAGAGGATGTAGAAAATCTACCAAATGGACGTTATATCATTTATCAACTAGAACAACACACAGACAATAGAATTAGTCCACATTATAAAAAATTAGCTCCACTATTACAAAATATTTATCTGAAAAGTTTTCTATCCTTTGATTACAATAAGCAGAATATTATTGTATTGCGTCAAAAATTAGGCATTGTTCCAAAATTGTTAAAAATTCCATTTACTCTTGAGAATAATTCTATTGCAAAGTATCAAAGTACAAGAAAAGAATATGATATTATATTTATCGGATTATTAAATCACAGGAGAAGAAAAATTTTGAATTATTTAAAGAAATACTTTTCTGTCGGAATACCATTAGCTGGGATTTATGAAAACGAATTAATAGATTTTGTCTGTAAAGGAAAAATGTTACTGAATATACATTTTTATGACAATGCAATTCTTGAGAGACCACGATTAAACGAAATGATTCCGATAGGTATTCCTATTGTGAGTGAAAAACCGAATCCAAGAGATTTGACAATAGTGCAGTTATACAAGAACAATGTTCACTTTATTGAAGTTATTAAAGAGAATGATATTAGAAAAACATTGGTGAATGAAATCAATGGTTATTTCAGAAACCTGAATACAGAAAGTATGAAGTCTATTGAAAATGATTTTTTACAGAGTTTTAATTCATATTTCTAAATTTATATAAGAGATATAAATTTTAATTATATTTGTGAAACATGAAATTAATAAAATACATGATAAAAAAAACAGTAAATACTTTTACAAAACTAAATATGATATTGTTATCGTCCGTTGGAATAAGTTTCTTCCAAAAAAAATTCCATTTCGGATAAACAGCGCAAAATATTAAGATAAAGGAAGTAATAAGATTAATATAGTACTGAATTTGACGTGTTTTATTTTTATTATTTGTAGATTGTTTTTCTTTTACTGTTGTTTCTGTTTCTACATCTTTCTTTTCTTTTTTTTCTATGGGATACAGCCATTGGAATACATCTTTTTCTTCAGTAGATAAAGGTATTTTATCAACAGGCAAGTTATAAATTTTTTCCATCATTTTTAGACTATCATTTATTTTCTTAAATTATTTTTTTTGGTAGATACTTTTCAATAAAAGAATAATAATAATAACTAGAATAATAATAACACACACATAGATTCCATCGTTTTTAGAATATAAGTGCTTGCAAATAGGACATGAACGAACACAGTCAAATGTTTCTATACAATTATGCGAATGAAATGAATTATGGTTCGTTGAATTAATTGGAGTAAAGGATAATGATTTTGGTGGTTCCATCATTTGAGGTTGAGGGGGTGGTGGCATTGGACGCTTTTCCACTTTATAAGTAGGAATACTATTTTCTTCAAACTGAATCCTGGACTTGGACTCAAACGGTCTTACAGTATCACGGATAAATTTATTTTTAATTTGTTGATTTAATTCTTCATCAGGACTACTCATTAATAATTTTATTCTAAATAAAATTATTTTTTTTTATAAAAATTTTACAATATATCTATCGTCTTAAAGAATTTTGCAAGTTTAAGTTTGGTAAGAGAACAATGAAAACTGAACATCTTCCAGAATCTGCAAGAATTTCAGTTAAAGAAACTTGAGGACTGATTTCAATGACATGTAAAACATCTCTATCACAGGTAGTGAATGATTGAGATAAACCACATCCAAGATACACTGTTCCTTGTGATTGTCCAGAAGTAGGAACTTGCCAACAAGAAGCAGATTTTCCAATTCCTTGACCACACACTGCTGAAGCAATACTGATTTGTCCTAATGTTACGTATTCTTTTGCACGAGCAAAGTAAGGTGTGAAACAAGAAGTATAAGCGCTGCCTGCTACGTTGGTAATATTCAAGCACTCAGGGTTTCTGTAACACATTTTACCGTCAATATTTGTATAGAATAATTTAACACCAACCCAGTATAATCCAGTGTAGGTACAAGAAGCACCATCAGGGTTTGAAGGATCAATAAAGGAAGGATCAGGGAAAGAAGATGGATCAGAAGCATCCGATGGAGATTCTAAAGAACCATGTAATAATAATGAAACACATACACATGGATTAGATTTTGTTCCTAGACAGAAAGGTTGTGTTCCTTGAATCTCTTTGATAATACCATCACCATAGTCAGATACATCACAAGCATATTGCGAACTAATTTCAAATACATTTTGTCCGCCAGTGTAAGGACAGATAACATATTCATGTTGAGGACGTCCATGAGCGTCAGTTTGAGTTCCATATAAACTAATAGTATATACAGCAGCTAAGATACCGTCTTGTCTTAAGTGAATATCTTTGCTTCTACCATCAGCACAACTAATGACTGACTTTTCATTGGCACAAATCTTTCCTCCACCTGTTAAAAATTCATTAGCAATGGAAGGAGGAACACAGTTTAGGGAATTGTCAATTTTATTTTTAACACCAAAAGCAAGAGAAGGTAATAAATAGCGAGTGTAATAAACGTCATCAGAAGGATCGGAAGCGTCACCACCAGCACATGCTACAGGAGCATCTAAATCTTGTGGGTGAACACGTATATCACAATCTGGACCTTCACAGTATAAATCTGGGTTTTGTGCTTTTGTTGGAAATGGTCTTGGGCATAAACCTAAACCATAGATGCTTGGAGCATCCCAAATTCCATAGGTACTATTCCAAGTATTGTTTCTAATATCTCCAGGAATTATTAGATAAGCCTGAGTGCATTCATTGTCTGTTCTACAAGGAAGAATTCGCTTTGATTCAATTACGGACATTTTTTGTTTTTTATTATAAGATTTTTTTTTTTTATTTATTTTTTTTTTTTAATATTTGAGATTTAAAAAAATGAATATTTCAAAAAAATACTGAGAAAAAATAATTAAAAAATGACTCTCCATGATAAAATGAAATCGCAGGAATTGAAAGAGTTGTGTAAACAGTATGGTGTAAAGTCAACTGGAACAAAAAATAAACTGATTCAAAGAATAAAAATTGCAAGTTTTGTTCACAAGAAAGTAGATCAAAACTTTAAAGAGAAGTCAACACCAAAGTCTCTAACAATGAAAAACATGGATAATAATTTGTTTTCCTCTATTGAGACCTTTCAAAAATTTTACTCTTTTGTTTCCAAAAAAAACTCCAATCAAGTTATTGGAAAGATTGATAATCTTGCGAATAATAATAAAATTATAAACCTTACAAAAGATGATATTGATTTTTGTAAAAGTAAAAATCTAAAATATTCTATTCCTATCATCCTAGAAGGTGAACATATGACTCACAGAACCAGAACAGTAATTGATAATGATGACGATGATGGAGAAGATGATGAAGAATTTATGAATGAATAAAAATTTTTAATTTAAATACATCTATTTAAATTTTAAAAAAATGTCCATCAACCGATTAAAATTATATTTAAAAAGTAATCAGCAAGAAATCATTGACTACTGGGTTGAAAGCTCTTCCCTTTGTTATGTGCGAGCTATTCATATCTCCTCTGGGAATGTTTATTTTTTGAACGTTGGGTCCTTTTCTATTATCATTGATAGTTCACTACGAGAGTTTAACGATGTATATTTTATTGTAAAAGTTGGAAAATATGAAGAGGATTATTCTGAGCAGCTTATTATATTTTATGATATGATTCAAAATTTATTTCCACAATACTCTGCACAAACAATTCTACATTATAAAAAATATCTTATTGAAGACAGAAATACAATTTATAAAGTTATTCACAATAATAATATTTCTTCTTTGGTGTTGATGTACCCCATTTTTTCTTTGGAATGGTTTTACGAACATTATACAGATATGGAAAAATTCATGATTCCATTCACAAGAGATGTCATTGCAAAGACAAATGATATATATGTAAGCTTTCTAAATTCTTTTGAAAACTTTTTTAAAACTTCTCAAGAGCATTTGAACATGTTTCAACAAACTCATTCCACTATTAGCGAAAAAACAATTTTATATCATAAATATTCCAGTTTATACATTAAAATATGTATCCAAGAGAAAATTTTCTTGAAAGAAATAAAAACTCTAGAAGATTATTCAACGTCTTATACAGTAAATGATACAAATTTAAAAATACAAAAAAGAACGGCAATTAAAAAGAAATTGTCTGAATTACAATCTCTCAAGGTAAATATACGAAATAATTTACTACAATCAAGGGATGATATGTTTCACTTCCGCCTATACTTTATTTATTTTTTAAATGAAATGAAATCCTCTCTTTCCCGATTTCAGAGTTTATTAATTGACTACAAAGGTGAATTTGTCTAAAGCTTCAGATTAACATTCTCTGAACTGTCTTGAATCACAATACCATATTGAATTTTATTGTGTTTTTCTAATGACTCGTTCATATTTATTTTTACACCTTGAAGATTGATATGCTTTGAATGATTCATAACAATTGTTCCATACGCTGTTCCTTTTTGCGAAAAAATATTTTTAATAGAAACATTATTTATTTTTGTATCATATGTATTGTTTAAGCATAATCCAATGGTATCATTACCAACATAGTTTGTTACATCTTCCATATTTTCTTTATATGTATCGGAAGTAATAACTTTATCACCTATATTACAGACATCGTATATAATCAAATTATTCACATCTATAATATTTACACCATCTATTCGCACAGCAATAACTCCCTTGTTAATATGTATCATGATATCACGACCAAGTTTCTGTGTCATGACATTTTCAGTAAAATGCTTCATGTCGTTATACTCAAAATTATGACACCGAGAATAAAATTCATCAGGGATATGGAAGGTAGAGATAAAGCTTGGATATTTCTTCAACCACTCCCTAGATTCTATTTGAACCATGATCAGCTCATCCACATTTTTTGATTTTAAAATATGTTCTACATCTATGATTTGTCCAGAAATATCACGCAAGACTCTCTCGTTCATCAAGAATGTTATTTTTTCTTCCACATTGGACGTTAAATGGTGAACAGATACATCATTAAATGTTGCATGAAATGCATATTGACTTTTTTGTTCTGTTTTTCCATGTCCACCGATTGCGACTCCTGATTTATGAATAGATATTCCGTATACAGTTCCATCAATTACTTTGTTTGGATTTTGAAACAAAGCTGGAACCTCTTCTAGTTTCTTTGCATTCGTTGTTTTTTCAATCATCTTTTGGAGATATTTAAATTCTTTTGTTGGTTCGCGTTCTTGTGGAATAACATTATAAAAATGATGCACCAATTGCGTTGCGGCTGAAAATTTTGCATTCACCAGTAGATTCTTAAAATTTGGACCAATATCACACTTGCACAGAAATAATTGTTTACAACCATTTAACATCACTCCTCCAACTTCAAAGTCGTACATGAACAATTTTATTAGATTTATTTGACGATTGTCGTTTCCGTGAATAGAACTATGACTACTTCTTCCAAGTCTTCCATTCTTTATTGTAATCTTCATACCAGCCTTCCATTGTTCTTTTGTCATTCGTAGTGGCAGTCCATCATTGAAAGGAAAAGGACTGTTGGATAGTTCAAAAATAGAAAAAAAGCGTTGTGACAATGCAAAAGAATTGGACATTTTAATTTCATGTCCATGCAAGTCCACTGTAACATTCTCTGCGATGATAATAATTCCGCCAAAAAAACCATATCGAAGAGAAGGTAAGTTTTGTATTTCATCGTAATTTGGATAGATGGGATTAAAATCTATAATAATATCATTATAAATATTATATTCTCCTTGTTTATCAATGATGATTGGTTTTCGTAATATATTGTCTTCAAAATGCGACTCAAATTTTATCTGTAAATTTGTCATTTTTTATCTTAGTAAAAAATTTTTTTTAATGTGTTTTCAATTTCTTTAGCAGAAACATTCAAAACGATCTATTTATATGTCCCCACAAACGATATCTTTTCCTTTTGCACTCCCATCAGAATTTGCCCAAATACCAATAGGTAATTTTTTATCAACAATGATAGGAACACCATCTCTTTCTAATCGCTTTACTAATAACATATCTCCACCGCACAATTTGGTAAAAGGATATTTTTTTAATAAAGATGAATGGATACATATACTCGCCATATCAATCCAGTGTTTTTTATCAGAATTTTCTCTAAATAAATCCAGTCCAATTTTTAATGAGGAGGTAACGGGGCGAATATTTTTTTCCTTACCAAAATATATCCTGAAAATAATAACTTTGTCCTTACTTGTTCTTTTACATAACTGGCCAAGTTTGTATAAAAATTTAGAGTCAATAAATTTTGCATCGTCATCCATAAAGATGATCCATCCATCCGCCACTTTGCATAGTTCATTTAAATACTTTTCATA
>MDTB01047867.1_pt1 | contig 10547 bp, 13 predicted proteins | sample 811161 | NCBI WGS metagenome assembly MDTB01 (sample SAMN05326650, study PRJNA326480) | marine metagenome | isolation source: seawater | place: Mediterranean Sea | collected 2009
CAATACCATTGTCTGAATATTGCCAAGTACCTTTCATGAACAAGAATAAATGACCAACATTTTTTCTCATGTCTTCCTTGTTCCAACTTAAATTAGATTCAATGACATCACCAAATCCATCCACATAGCAATAGTCATCTTTTTTGAAACTCGGCATTAGTGTTGGTGAGTCCACAAGTGATTGAGCCATTTCTTTATCATTATATTGACTCATTAAAACTCCCGTCAATGCTTCTGGCGTAGTTTTCCAACCTGTTTCAACGGCAACCACATTGTCCGATCTGTCTATGTATCCTACCATTATTCCGTGTTTATTTGAGTAGTCTATCTTGTTCATTATCTGTCCTCCCTGTGTGAATAAAATTCTGTATTGTGACCATAACCATTCATGTGTCTTGGACCTCTGATTGTAAGATTATAAAAGTTATTACCAGATCTGCTCTTGAACATCTTTTCCATAATCTTTCTTGCCTTGCTCAAGGTAAATGGTCCCGAATGGTCTGAATAAAATTCTAAGCCATCACCATCATCACTCATTTCCAATTCAGTGATATAAAATTGTTTCTTGTTTTTTAGCATTTCAACTCCTTTGTTCATAATTCATAATAACATGGATTGGATACCCGTCAACCTGGGTGGAAAAATCTGTATATATAAAGCCGACCAAAAAACCTAGTGAAATAGCGACTTTTTAGCCTACTGGATATAGTGTCTGTGGATAAGATCTACTACTGGATATAGTGGTAATCAAAATCACCAAAATTACCAATTAGACCTATTTGACTATTTTTGATTTGATGGGAGCTCGACCTTTGACCTTTGCTTTGAAACCTGGTCCTTTCTGCTTTGCCTTCTTGATCTGGGCACCCTTCAACCTCAATGAGCCTGCTCCTGCTCTCTTGGTACGAGCAAGTTTGACTCCTGCTGTCTTGGCCTTGATCTGTCTTTTCTTCCTGATCTTGGCAGACTTCTGTGGGTCTGTTTTTTGGAAACAGGTGCTTGGTTTGGCAACGATACGACCTTTCCTTGGTCCTGACGAGCATCTGAAACCCTGCTTGGGTGCCTTGCCTTTGGTACGCCTTAGGATCTGGCTCACGCCTTCCGCTATGGCAGAGTGGTCAGGATGTTCCTCGATGCTGTCAACCTCTAGTGCCGAGATATTTTCTGGTACTATATCTTGTGACACTACATCTTGTGCCTGATCGCCTTTGATGATACTAGATATAGTATCGCTAGATATAGTATCTTTTGATTCTTTTGGCGCTATGATCACTTCGGTTATCTTCATACGAGTATTTATAGACCTTACACCTAACTAAACTAAACCTAATTCAACCTTATACTAATGCTTAAACTAAAACTAAAACTAATAAACTGATAACATTATATTACACTTGTCACGTTCTGCACAAGATCAACTTCGCATGGACAGATGTGTTAAATACACGTGAGATGAGGATATACGAGATTTACAACACAGACGAGAACATTGGACCAGCACCGGCTGGTGTCTGTTCAAAGCCGATGTCTTCTCTTCCGGCTTCATGGGTCAGCAGTTGCAAGAGCAAGGGCAAGATGAAACGAACCGGCAACAGAAACGAGAAAGTTGGCGGTAAGACAATGAAGGTCGCAGGCAAGAGAATCAAGGGCAAGAAGTATGGTGGACCTTTACCAGATTATTCAAAATAATATCTAAGATCAGAGATCCAATAGCGAGCCAATAGCGAGCCATTGCTTCAAAACAGCCTGCTAATTACCTTTATCATATGAGAGTGTCTACAAGGAACGAATACGGTACGTTGAAACGAGTTATAGTTGGCAGTGCCGAGCAGGCAACCTGGCCAACGGATGATCCAGAGTTTGAAGCCATGATGTCAAGGTCAACTTATCCAGGCAAACTTACAAGAGGACCTTTGCCAGATAAAGTTAGACAGGAGGCCACTGCGGACCTAGATGCATTCAGCAAGTTACTGGAAAGCGAAGGCGTTATAGTCCACAGGCCCACAATCACAAAACCTACTTGGTCATATTCGGCAAGAGACATCTTGTTGACAGCAGGAGAACATTTAATAGAATGTCCAACGCCCTTTTCAAGCAGAGTCAATGAGGCGGAACACTATCCTTTCTTAACAACCGTAGAATGCAAATGGACCAAAGCACCAAGACCAGTCAGCAAACATGATCCAATGTTTGATGCGGCGAATGTTCTGAAGTTGGATGATAAACTGCTCTATTCAGTTACGCACTCTGCCAACGAGGCAGGAGCGGTGTGGCTTCAAGAAGTTGTTGGTACTGACTTCGAAGTCGTTGCTTGGAAGGGCGTGGAGAATCAAATAACCCACATAGATTCAACACTGGTGTCGCTGGCCAAAGATACCATACTGGTAAACGGCAACAGGATCAATGATGATAATTTACCATCTTTTATGAGGCATTATAAAAAAATAATAGTGGACGACCCTGTGCCAAGACAGTTTGAAACCTTTCCATTTGCCTCAAAATGGATCGGAATAAATATTCTCAGCATCAATGATAACACGGTGGTTGTTGATCCCATACAGACAGGGCTTATAGATAAATTGGAACAGGAAGGGTTTAAAGTTTTACTGGCTCCATTAAGACAATCTAGAACGCTTGGTGGTGGACATCATTGTACAACGTGTGATTTAGAAAGAGGGTAATATTTTGTTTGGAATTTTTAATGAACCAACAGTAATCTTTGATAAGAAGATCGCCTGGGTGGGCCTTGGCAAATTAGGTATGCCATGTGCAGAAGCATGTGTCAAAAAGGGCTTTGATACCTCCGGATATGATCCAGCATACAGGACAAGTTCTTTGGTGCAAATTAAATCATCGTTGGAAGAAGCAGTTATTGACAGAGACATTGTCTTTATTGCAGTGCCTACTCCACACCAAGATGGATATGATGGCAGAGAACCAACAAGCGACAAGCCTGTACAGGATTTCAGTTATGATGCTGTCAAGGATGTCCTGAAGCAACTTGATAAGATATGCAATGAAAAACAAATCATTGTATTGGTATCAACCGTATTGCCTGGAACTGTGAGGAGGGAGTTGAATCCTCTGTATCTGAAAAATAAAATTGTCTACAATCCTTATTTGATAGCCATGAGCACAGTGGCCCATGACATGATTAATCCTGAAATGATTATGATAGGCACTAAGAATGCACACGAAGGCACCATGTGTACTTACAAAACAGAAGTGCTGACAAACTTTTACAACCAACTATGCGACAACTCTCCACGAATTGAAACAGGGACCTGGGAAGAAGTAGAGTGCATGAAAGTATTCTACAACACTTTCATTAGTAACAAGATCGCATTGGTCAACATGATACAAGACGTGTCTCACAAACTTGGCTTCACCAATGTGGACAAGGTAACTTCTGCTTTGGCACAAAGTTCACAACGCATTACTGGTCCGGCCTATATGAAAGCAGGTATGGGAGATGGTGGTGCATGTCATCCTCGAGATAATATCGCTCTGAGGTGGCTTGCAAAAGAACTCGGACTTGGATATGATGTGTTTGAAACCATCATGACAGCAAGAGAAAAACAGGCAGAGAACATGGCACTAGCCATTCTGGAACATGGCAAGAACGTTTGGTTTACAAGTGACACTTACAAAGCAAACACTGACCTGGTTGATGGTTCATACAGTCTGCTGGTGCAACACTTTATCAAACAGCACGGAGGCACCATTGCCGATGGAATGGATGAGCCTGTTGAAATCATTGTGAGGGTACACGAAAGTGATCAGTTCACATGTGACGAAAAAACAAAAATATTTGATCCATGGAGAACATATCCAAAAGCGGCCAATGTGATCTACTATGGTGCATAAAGACTTCTACATAATAACACTCGAAACAACCTATTGGGTTCAACGAAACCACTATGAAAGCAGTGACCACTATGTGGATGACCTGCTAGAAGAAATAAAAGTTAGTCGTAAGAAGGACGACAAGGACTTCATCTTAATCGCCACAATCAACTGGGAGTATTTTCTACTGAATGATATAAAAATATGGAAAGAGTTGTTTGATAGTTTTAACAAAAAAAACATCAAGACAATGTTAATACTAGATTCACATTTCAAAAAGACAGACACTTCTTCATTGAACACAGAGATCCATTACATCAATTATTTCATATGGCGGACATGGCATAATGTTATAGATCAAAATATCTGTGGCCATAATGAAAAATGGAACAGCAAAGCAGATAAGTTCATAATGCTAACCGGTAAGCCGCACAGACCACACAGGATTAGATTACTTTGGAAACTAGAGGATATGCTGGACAAGGCTATTTGGTCTTTGCATGTTCACGACGGCACATTCCACGAGTGTCGCAAATTGATCCCTGAGATAGATGATAACAAATTTGCAAACTTTGTTAACAAATATAAAAGAAACCCAGATAATATCGCAATGGAGTACCTAAAGAACACAACGCACTATGGAGGAATACCTTATGACCCAATTATGTACAAGGACACTTTGTTCAGTGTTGTATCTGAATGCCACTTTGATGTTACCAACACAAGGAGTCCATGGCTTACTGAAAAGACATTTATTGCTATACTAAACCACATGCCGTTTATCTTGGCAGGTGACAACAACAGCCTGTTGACCCTAAAGGAACTTGGCTTCAAGACATTTGAAAACTATCTGCCAAAACTGGGATATGATATCACTAGAAACAGAGAACACAAGTTGGACTTGATCGTACAAAACGTCCGCTATTGGTTGACTGACATGGACAGGAAAGAACAAATAAACCAAGACGTTGAACACAACTATACTAGGTTCATGCAACTAGCCAGAGAAAACAAGCAGAACCTCGAAAGTATATGTTTGAAACACAATCTGGATACTAAACGCATTGACGAAATCATAAATCCGCATCTGTGATGAATAAATATTTTCTACTATGGCAAGTGTTGAAGTAAACAAGCTCAGTAAGATTTACAATCAAAATTCAAAATCAAATCAGATTTTTAACAATACCTTACATGCCAAGCAATTCTTTCTTACAGACAAAGCAATAGAAACATTTGATAAGTTCTGCTATAGGCAAAGGTTTCGGCTTACTGATGACAAAAAGTCCCTACATTGGACAATTTCATTTGAACTACTCACAACAAATGATCCAAATTATATCCCAAATTCTGACCTATGGAGAGACTCGAAAAGCAGTATTACTAGTGAAGATAAATGGTTCCAACACCCTAATCATCCTATTATTAAGCATGACGCTGAGCATCTATTTTAAATATTTTTTTTAAAATTGTAGATAAATAACTGTATATAAGAGGTAATATAGATGTCAAATGATAAAAAACAAACTTTTAAATGGGTTGCTCCCGAGGACGGAAGCACCGAAACAGCCACGTTTACTTCAACAGATCAGGCTAGAGGAATTGTGTTCACAGATGCGGCAACGGCATACCATAATGACGCAAATAACTTTAGGCAAATTCAATGGGCATTAGTCGACAATAAAACTTTAAAATGCACCATCTTATATGGAAATGACAGTGGTGTGGCTAAAGACTTCCCACCAGGAATAGCTACTTTAGAATCTGCTGACAATTATTATGATGAAGCTAACATATACCATTGTACAGAGTTGACTGACGACTCAGATCACTTATTTTAAATTATTTTAAAGTTCCACAACTCATCGCACAGACAGGATTACATTTATTTGTATTCCAAGTGTCTCTTAACTTGTGATGATCTTCAACTTTCACTAAAGGTCTACCTGGCATATCATATCCATGGAAACAACAAGGTGCAATCTCTCCCTTGGCATTGATGTAGGTGTCCTGGTCTCGGAGATGTAGGCAATCTATTTTGTATTCTTTTCCCATAGCGTCGAAGTTCTGATGCGTCTCTTTATATCTTTCGATGCCTGCTTGTATGTCATAATTCCTAGGCTGTTCTGATCCATCCGCAGGCAATATCCAATGTGTAATCTTTGTGCCTTCCCTGTTTAATGCTGGACCATAATTTCTGGCATGGTCCTGTATTTCGAAGTCTTTGAATCCTAGATCTTTGGCCAACTGCTTGGTGTCTTCTAATTGATGAATGTTGTGTTTGAAAGGTACCCATTTCCAAGTGGCATGCCCTCCAGCGTCGATAAACCACCTAACTCGTTCCATGACCTTGTTCCATACAACATCCTGCCTATATAAGTGATTGGTGTCCTCTAATCCATCTATGCTGAATTGCACTCTGACACCTTTGTCTGCTAATTCCTCCCATGTGTCTTTCTTGCCTATGCCACCGTTGGTGACCAACATCGTATCGCATCTGGTCATGCTCACGAGTGCTGTGATGTTTGGGTTCATCATTGGATCACCCAGGTGGCCGTTGAAATAGACAAAGTTTCTGTTTGGAAATTGATCCAGACACACCTGAAACTTTTCTACGGTCAAATGGACCTCCGGCCACACACCCTTCACATTGAACCCGCAAATATTTCTTGGACACAACGGGCAACGTGAGTTACAGTATGTGCTGGCCTCTACGTGTAATCTCTTCATATATGATATTTACTGTTGTTCTAAAATCTCCGCGGCTCGCTTATCACAATGATAAAATCCGTCGTACCTGTGAATAAATCCTTCTATTACTCCTTTGTGTAATGGCAGTTTGGATAAATCTTGTTCTCCCAAGGGCTTGGCATCTATGAATAAGTTTGCCTTATGCCCATTGCTGAAATATATCTGAGGAGTATCTATCATTCGGATAGTTTCATTTACAAACACATGATGTGGATGTCCATACTCTCCATCCTCTCCGTGTGTTACCACTACGTCATAACCTGTTGCCAGTTTCAATATTTGTTCCCTTACTTGTCCTTTGTCAAATGAAACTATGGTTCCGCCATCAAGATCCACATGGTCATCAATTACACCACAAAAGTCTACAGAGATACCTTGGTCATTCCAGAATTTCTCTATCTCGTTGCCTCTTGCTTGTTTTTTGTCATATGTCATGTAAAGTATTTTCCATTTGATCTCACTATACTTTTTGATGATCGGCCAGCCGAATATGACACAATCGTCAGGGTGGGCGACAACCAGCAATCCTTTAATTGTATTTGTCATTTAAAAATGCCTCCCATCGGGACAACTGTTCTTGTGTTAGGAAATTTTTTGTTTTCTCGGCGACTGATATTGTGTGGGCGTCTGTTGTAAATATATTTTCAAACTTTTCGGCTTCCCAATCTGCAACATTGAATGGGGAGATAGTTTTTTTTGTAGAATAAAGAGAATCATATTGCCCGTGCTTATGCAGAACAAATGCACTATACAACATGAACTCTGTGACTTTGGTCCTGTGTGGATATGTTTGTTCGTATAGATTATCTTGAAACCAACTGTTGAAGTCCTGTATATGTTTGATCATCTCATTGATAGTTTCGGTGTGGAAAAAGTATGGTACTCCGCCTGGACCAATCACATCCTTGATTTCAATAGCAAAATACTTTTCTAGATATTCTTTTGAATCTTTCCAATGCTCACTTGTAGGAATTGTGCCTACCGCTGGCCTATTATTATAAAAAAAATTATGTATTCTAATGTCTTTGGCGAATAGTGTTTTGGCATCTAAAATCAAACTGTATTCACATTTTGACCGCGCCGCCGCCAGTATTTTGCAGAGTTGTTGTGTCCTCCATCCATCGAGATGTGGCATCACCTTAAGTCCAAGATGGCTATGGTTGATTATCCTCACCTTGTTTTTCAATGCTCCGTACCAGTCAAGGTCGGGTTCACACTTCTGTGAGCCGTTATCGACTAGTATGATCTCATTTATCTCATCTGGATCCAGAAATTTTTGAATGCTTTTGGCCTGCCATTCAAGCAAGTAGACCTCTTGATCAAACACTACTGTAATAATGTCTACTAGCATAAGTCGTAGGTACCTCTAATTAGTTGCTCATAAAGATTTGCAATCCACACTTGACCTTTGGGTTCGGAGTGATATCCTGGATCTTTATTGACATCTTTTAAGGGATGAAGATGTGTCCCTGTACCTAGTAGCTCATTGTCATTCCTGACATAGTACGAAGGGATAAAAGTTGGTACATCTTTTAATATGTCTTGCCGATCTTCCCATAACATGCCCCGCTCAATGCTAAAAGGTATTGAGTTTTCATATAATTTTGCAACACCGGATGAGATCACCCATTTATCTATTTGCTGTTTCCATGCCGAATCGTAGATATGATTGATAAAATATTTTAGTGCTGTTACTTTTTCCTTAGATAATTTATCTTTCCTGTATTCATGTTCATAATTTTCTACCAGACTGAATATAGTTTCAAATATCATTTGATTTTTTTCTGATGCATCGTAATTTATATTTGAGATGCCTTTTGATATATCAAAACAAGAATTATTTTTATCTAATAAAAAATCTTGTAGTAAGTTTCCAAAAGTTTTTATCACACTGTCTGGAGTTTCATAAAAATTATCTCGCACCGGTACTTCGATTCTATCCCAGCCTGTAGGAACTACAATTACAAAGTTTGCTTTTTGCTGTATTGCCTCTTGTATCTGTAATCGTATTCCCCCGTTAGAACAGCCTCGACGAGCATAATTCAATAGTTGCCAATTTAATTTCTTAGACAACAGTTCACTGTAATGAGTGCCTGGTAATATTTTTGACACGGCATTAAAACTATCCCCACATATGGCTAATTTCTTCATATAATATTTCTATAATGCCCTACCAAATATTCATTTAGAAGTTCATGCTCTCCCGGTTCCCGGTGCACCATCTCGTCTGGTGTCTTACCATACTTGCTGATAGGATGATTTTTAATGGGCTGAACTCCTTGTTTGTGTTGCCATTGGATAGAGCACCAACCAAAAGAGTCTACAAATTCACCATATTTTTTAAACAGTGATAATTTAGGTGTTGATAAAAAATGATGATAGCTGTCGTCTGCCTGTTGAAAGATGATCACTCGATGCCTACGGCTACGCAAACTATCAATTAAAGCACACATACGTATCATAAGATCTTCTGTCCTATCGATTAAACTGAACGCTTCTTCTTTCAATTTTAAATTTACAAAATCATCTGTATCCTTTTGACGCCAATGATCCATCCATCGATTTTCGAATATTTGATTTTGTGGATTGGTCCACCTTCCTTCGAACGATGTCTCTTCGTTTTCTTTATCTTGTAAATTCAATATTGGAGCCTCTGATCTACTAATAAATGTCATACCCAACACATAAAGGGATGGTTCGTTAAGATAGCTGTCTTTGAGAGTGGTCCTTAAAATTCTACCATTCGCACAACCGCTTTGAGATAGATCTATTGCTGTATTAATATCAAGTTTATGAGCTAGATCTATATGTCCATTACCAATTGCGTAGGTATTCATGTAACTACAGCCATTTACTACTAATCTATTCATGTCAGTATTTAACGCCACGTTAGGCAACTTAGAATTTTGGTAGACCATTCGTCTGACAATTAAATACTTACATGAATCAAAAAAAAGTAATGATACCTTTGAGGGATAAACCATATGGAGGTGCTTGGGGAATTAAGGATGAGGAATCTGTTAAACATCTTGCTTCGATCAAAACAGAGTTGGGCGACAGGAAGAAATTTCTTGCAGACTATAAGGAGTGGTTCACAAGAGACAGGACCTTCGAGGGCATAGGCGGCTTCCAGAACATTGACTTCAGTGCCGGAACAACAGAGACTTTTGGTTATTTTTATCTGCAACACATGGATCGAAGGCTCAGACTTTACAAGGCCGAATACTTCTATCATTGGGTGATGGCTAGGAATTATTTCAAAAAGTCTGCCGAGCTCGGTGCGGAACCGCTAACAGAAGGCGATGTCGTTGTGATGAGTTGTCCTTTCTCTGGTACTGGTAAAATACCAAAAGATTTTTACAAGATACTCGAACAGTGTGATCAACTATCCATACCAGTGATGCTAGACTTGGCCTACATCAGCATTTCAGACATAAAGGAATTGGACCTCAACCACAAGTGCATACACACAATAACCACATCATTAAGCAAGGTGTTTCCGGTTGAGAACCATAGGATAGGAATGAGAATGACTAGAGATTTTTATGATGACGCACTAGTTGCCTACAACCAAAATCAATATGTGAATCTCCACAGTATAAATGTAGGACAGAAGTTGATTGAAAAATTTGACAATGATTGGATATTCAACAAGTATAGGCAAAAACAAGTGGAAACCTGTGAGAGGCTTGGGGTAGACGTCAGCGATTGTGTGATCTTTGGATTAGACTCCAAAAACAAATTCAACGAGTACAATAGAGGTGGGGAGATCAACAGACTTTGTTTCTCACGTGTTTGGGATGGCAGAGTCAAAATTTTTCCGTAAAAAAAGGGCGACACAATTAAGCACCGCCCCTTTGTAATCTGATATTAATTACGCAGAGTAATTAATAACTTTTCTGCCTGATTTCTTTAATAAAGAAATGATGTTTGACTTCATAGTCAAAGCA
>MDTB01118590.1_pt1 | contig 10546 bp, 13 predicted proteins | sample 811161 | NCBI WGS metagenome assembly MDTB01 (sample SAMN05326650, study PRJNA326480) | marine metagenome | isolation source: seawater | place: Mediterranean Sea | collected 2009
AATCACTTCTTATATGCGGTAAAGATCTTCCAGCATATTTACCAAACTCAAAGAATCTTTGCTTCTCGTAAAATGTTCCAGTAGGATTGTAAAGTTTAGATATAGTATCAAATATATTTTTATCTACACCGCTACCCATTGGATGCCCACCAGCATTAATATATGGTTTGCCTATTTGATCTTCATCAGGTATCCAACTGTGAATAAATACATCTACATCGTTCCCATCTAAAACGAATGGTTTTAAAACTTCCTCATAACCTTTTTCTACGAATCTAGGTTGACCAGAAATACATAATGCTATTTTTTTCATACTTATACTTTACCCCATTTTGATATAGCTTGAAAATATTCTACTCCATATTTCTTATCTAAGCTCTGTCTCATTGCCTTAGTTCCTGCTAAGGTTCCTTCAGGATGACCATGAATTGCTCCTCCTACGTTAGCCATATAGTTATTGCCGACTTTTTTAGTAACAAAATCAGTTATACCTGGATGAAAGCCACAACTTAAAGCAGGCATTACATTATATTTATGAAGCTCGTTTACTGAATCTATAACTTCGTCTTCGTCCCATTTATAGTATCCTCCAATCATACCAGCATGAATAAAATCAACTCCCATCATACCTGCTAACTTGCTAATAACTTTCCATTCAATATAGTAATCATGGTTACGATTAGTAAGTATTTTATCTCCGCTTTTTTGAAAATGTACAAATATAGGAAGATCTAGTTCTCTTATAGATTTATATATTCCCATACCGCACCAGAAATTAACGTGTACACTATTACCTCCTAATTTATGAACTAGCTTTACTCTCTCTAGTACTTCATGAGGATCAGCATGAATAGAGACAGAATATATAACATTTTTATCTTTTAAGTAATCCATTATTAAAGGAACTCTTTCTTCAATAGTACAAAAAGAAGGGTTAGACATAATTTCATCTTCCTTAATAAAATTAACTCCTCCTTCAACTAATTGTTTTACCATCTGCAAAAGAACGCTAGCAGATATACCAGTTTTAGGTTTAACTATAGCTCCTAGTAAAGGTTTATTTTCTATTCCAGTAAATTTTCTAATACCTTCTATACCAAATTTAGGTCCTAAAAATAAATCATGAACTGATTTAGGAAAATCTATATTTAATACTTGACATACATCTATAGATTCTATATCCATTTGACCTCCCATTATATTAACTAATAAATGAGCGATACCATCAGTTTTAAAATCGATATTAACTACAGGAAAAGCTATTTTTACCTTTCCCTCTTTCTTTTCACTTAATCTTTTTTCAGTATCTAATATTAAGCACGAATATTTTTCGAATAATTCATCAGTTTCCCATCTGTTACGTACGTTAGGGTTACCCACGCTCTGACCTATTGCAAGTTGCCAAGAAGCTTCTCTAAGGTTAACAGATGAACCTAAATAATATTCTACTACAAAGTAGTTATCTTTATTTATCTGAGATTCTAATTTAAAAATATTCATTTACTTAAGCTAAGAAATTTATTTAATTCTTCAGGGGTTCCCATACCATGCATTTGAGGAATAGCATATGGTAGAACCATTCCTCCTTTTTCAATTAATTGATTATAAACTGGGCATACATAAAACTCATTATTATGTCTTATATCTTTTTTAATCATACTGTTAGCACAATTAACATAGTCACTTCCTTTTTTCCAATAATATATTCCTACGGTAGCATGATTACTAATAACTTTTTTCTCTGCTACTTCAGTAATATAGCCATCTTCTATTTTAGAGTAACTGTGTTTAGGAGAATTAGATATAAAAGATAATATAGATCCATCTGCATTTCTTCTATTGACGTAGTCATAAAAATGATTAGGAGCCCAATCTATCCATTGATCAGAATTAGCTATTAATAAAGCATCATCATTATTAATTAAATCTTTGGCAAGTAAAGTAGTGCAAGCTGCTCCTTCAGTTAATCCATCAGTAATAATAATTTCACAGTTAGGTTTAATTAACTTAAGTATATACTTTAACGAATATTTTTCGTAATGTTCTTTTTGAACTATAAAAATATATTTACCATCTAAGGCTATATTTTCTACTACGTGCTGAATCATAGGTTTACCTTTTACATCAATCAAAGGCTTAGGAAGATTGTATCCTGCTTCTTGGAATCTACTACCAGCTCCAGCCATTGGAATAAGTATATTTAATTTTTTAGTCATAATAATAATTTTATTTGTTCTACAACTTGTTCATCTGATAAGTAAGGGTCTAATGTTTTATGCTTACCGTCTTTAAAATAATTTTCGGGTCCTAATTTAGGTTCATTTATTTTTCTTATTACTCCATTCCATCCATACAGTTGATGTATAAAATCTCCTGTAATAATGGTACTAGTGCCTACTCCTGCAGCTAAATTACATAAACCTCCTTCAGCTCCTACAAAAGCATTACAGTATTTCATAATAGAAGCCTCAAATAAAATAGACTTTGAATCGTGATCATCAGTATTAATAGTTTGATGTTGATTGCCTCCGTCTACTCCTACTGTTAATATAGTAAAATAATCTGAGAGTACCGAGATAATTTTATCTGTATCTCTATGAGCTCCTCCATAACCTAAATTTGGAACGTCTATTCCGGCTTTATATTGCTCTTCAGTAAAAGTAAAAGTTTTCTCCTTCCAATTATTCATAACAGCTATAACTTTTTTATTTTCAGGTAAATCAGTAAATAAAGTCTGTACAGCAGAATCTAAATTAGGATCGGTATAAAGTTTATATTCAGGGCTTTTATCCTTTATTCCTGCTTGCTGTTTATATTCTACCACTGGAGGTTTAGTAAACGATAAAGGACCTAATTGTATAACTTTCGAATACGTTAACTGAAATTCAACGCTAGTTGAAGGAGCTGGACCTGGATTAGGGGGTACGAATACTTTGTTTATAAAAGGATTATTATTTATTAATTTTCTCATTTGAGGAAACCCTATCAGGTAATCAACAGTATCGTATTCTTTTTTTAGAAACTCAGCTAAAGAAGACGCAAAAGCTATATCCCCAAAGTAACCATAAGTAATTACTAGAACTTTAGTATTCTTCATATGATTTTTCTTCTGTTAAACTAGAGTCAGTCATTTGATTTATAAACTTTTTAATAATACTTCTTTTATCATTTTGTCTATAAACTGATCTTGCAAGCTCTATAAATTTACTATCAAACTCTTTATTCTTTTCCTTTACTCTAATAGCATCCTCTATATCCCATAACGTTTCATTAACTTCTGAAAGATGCAAATACTTTTGTTTAAGAGGTTCTTTAAATTTTTCTAATAATTCTACTACTTGAGGGTTTAGAGCTTCAAACTCAATCATAATATTATTAAGTTTAGCTGTATCGTTTATTTTAAGAAGTTTGAGTTCTATAATAGAAATTTTATCTAATAACTCTCCTGGTGAAATATTAACTTTTATATTCAAAATCTTTTATTTTTAACCATCTTACATTAGAATGATCAGGCATATCAAACTCTTCTACTTTAGCATTAACGTTATTTAAACCTATCTTTGTATCAGAAGTAAGATTCATATAAAGCTTACTGTTATTTATAAAGTCGCTATCATTATCATTAGGTTTACTATCCTCATGATATAGAGCATAAAATAACGCATCATGATTACGTCTCCAGTTATACCCTAAAAATCTTAATCTATCTCTAGTAGCATCATCTTCTTTACCCCATCCTTTAAAAAATGGATTCAAACCATTAGTATCAAAGAATAAAGTTTTAGACATAACAAATACTCCTCCTGAATGATCTCCTACAGCGACGTGGAAATTTCTATAACCAGAAGGTATATCTTCTATTTTTCTAGGTTGGTTATTATTATCTAAAAATAATACTTTACCTACTGGGTAAAATGGAACATCGATATCTGTATCGTATGAAATATTTTCAGCTGGGTAATAATCTACATCATGAAAAATAAAAATATCTCCTTTAGCTCTAGTAGCAGCTAGATTATATAAGCTATTTTTTTGAAACTTATCATTATCATCTTGTTCAGCTATAATAATTTCGTATTCTTTATCATTAAATAGTTCTTCTAACCTAGGTAGAAGTGTCTCTAAATGTGACTCTCTGTTTCTATAAGATATTATTATACTATACATTTCTTATTCTATCGTATTGGTGAACTATTGGATATTCCTGTATAGTATCGTAATCAAATTTAACTAATCCACTTACTATAACTTGTAAATGTACTGCAATTTTATCTTCTAAACTAGAAAAAATAAATTTATCTTTATAAAGAGTTCTAGCAAGATAGTTAAAAGAGGTCTGATCTGCTACTTTAGGTTTACCTGCTGAAAGAAGAAATATATCTCTGCTAATATCTCTTACTAAGTCAGCTGAACCTCCGAAAACTCCTACATTAAGTACTTCTTCTTCTTTAAAGTCAAATCCAAATATACCAGTATTATAAATTAAATGTTGCATATTCCATTCGTCTTCTTTATACTTTATAACTTCACCAGTAGCTAATAACTTATTAGATGGAAGTTTATCGAAAGGATTAAAGTTAAACTTTACATCTTTAACATCTGTAACTAATACTTTATTATATTTTTCCTCTTGCAAATATCTATGAATATACATAAATCTCATATTGTGAATAAGATCAAAGCTATTTTGTAAATTCATTTTACCAGTATGATGTTCGAAGAAATCTTTTTCATTACCCCAAAAATCAAAAGTAGGAAGTATGTATTTTATATTTTTAGATTCTAAATAAGGAATTAACTCATTATTATCATTAGCATTAAATACTATTAATGCTCTACTAAAATCAAACTCAGAAGTTTCTACCCAAGTCTGTATATCTTGTATGCCGTAATTACCGCTTATCGCTCCTATAAGTAGATTATCTTTCATTTATAAATAAAATATCTTGTTGGTGTGATCCGTGATTAGTCTGTACATCTAATACTGCTGAGGGTCTAAATTTAAACTCTTTCATATATTTAATTACCTCGTCTACTAAAGGAGCATTTTCATTATATTCATTATATGAAACTTCTAGTAATATACCTTTAGCTTTCTTACATAGCTCTTTACCTCCTTCCATAACATCTAATTCAGAACCTTGAGTATCTATTTTTATTAAATCGAATTCAGAATCTCTAGTAAATAAATCATCAAGTTTTATTCCATCCTTTTTAATTATATCTAATTGATCGTCCGAATAAAATTTAGTTAACTCTTTATATATAGAATTACCGGTGCAGGTTGGATCATTTTTACGACTATAAAACTCATAATTAGAATCGTCTTTAGCTAGTAGACATATCATGTAGTCATTAGTTAATTCTTTCAAAAACGGTTCACAAGCATCAGAAGCTTCAATTGAAAAAATATAACTTTTAGGCCATATTCCTTTAGCATTTGAATAAAACTGACCTACGTTTCCTCCTATATCTAATATTCTTTTAGGATCAAAATAATTATCTACTAACGAGAGATTCATAATACTTATTCTGTTTTTCTTGACGATCTATAGTCTTGGGATGATATAATGATAGTGCTTCCATAGCAGGTAATGCAGCGTAAGTCTTATGCCCATCCAATACTTCATGTACTTTATTCTTCCATTTTATCTCCGGTTTCCTCTTCCAGATCCTCCATTGATAATCAGGCCAGTTTACCCATCCTTTATCATTAACATTCCATCCCCATTTAGCAATATGCTCTTGAGTTAGCCCTTTTACTGTGTTAACTCTAGGAACTAAATAAACCTCATTATCTGGATTAGATTCTAATATAGCTGGTATATGAGTAAAGACTGATTCGTTAGGGTACTCATCTGCATCTATTTGAAATATGTAGTCTCCAGTACAGTATGTTGTAAGTAAATTTTTCCATTCAGAAAAGTTCCCGTCAAATTCAAGTCCTCTATGGAAATGAAAGTTTGGATACTTACTATAGGTAGTTAAAAATTCTGCTATTTTTTCATCACCATTCTTTTGATCAAATAAAACTACAACTTCATCTTGTTTTCTTTTACCGACCATAAGTATATCAACTAAAGATTTTATTTCTTTAGCTTCATTACATACTGTTATAGCATAACTTATTTTCACGAAGTAACTGGTTTAGTAAAATCTATTCCGAAAAATCCTATTTCTTCTAATGCATCTATAAATCCTTTTTCCTTGGGGAACTTCTTTACGTTACCCATATCCATCTTAGTAGTCTGTCCTGATGGAAATCTACCTGACTTTATTTCCTCTTCTGAAAGAGCAACAGATTTAACTGCAGACCAGCCCCAGTCTTCTTTTGAAGTGCCGTCTGCAAATACCATTCCGGAATTAGGAACAGTTATAGTAGCAGGAAACCAAACTCTCCCTTCAGAATCTTTTTTTCTAATGTCCTTAAAAAGTTCTGGAGATGTTTCTATAGCATTAGAAACCAAATCTGAATCTTCTTTCATTAATGTAGTGGTAGTAAATCCACTACCGAAATCTAAATAAGAAGTTGTTTCGTCGTCTATTTTAGTAACATAGCATGCGTTACTATCACTAACTGGGCTTTGTATTAAGTTATCCATTTTTTACTAATTTAGGTAATTTAAGAGTAGGAAGTTTTAATTCAACCTGCTTTGGAAATTCAGGAATATATTTATCTAATAAATTCTTTAATATATTTTCCATAGCCTGAAAGCTAAATTGTTTTTTATTTTGATGAGCTAATGTTTTAGCTGGCTGTAAATAATTTTTATAGTTTTTAAAAGTTTCTTTAAAAGCATATCCTACTTGATTATCATCTGGTTTAAACCATTTCGCTTCAGTTAAAATCATATCTTTCATACTAGCAGATTCATGTACGTTTTCTATTGTACCACCTATAAGTATAGCTTTATCTTTTTCTAAAAAATCTACTTGACCTGACCAACCTGAAGCTATAACTGGTTTACCGGTTAAGCTAAATTCAAGTAAAGGTCTTCCGAATCCTTCTCCTTTAGTAAAACTAACCATAGCTTTTACTTTAGGATGATTATACAGTTGGTTCATTTCATAATCAGATACTTCTCCATGTAGTAAATATATTTTAGGTAATGTACCCTTAGTTTCACTTCTAATAAGATTTATTAGACCAAGTATATTTTCTTGATCTATTATTGAGCTGCCTATTTTTTGAGATTTAAGTATTAAAGCAGGTTTCTTCATTTTATTTTTAAATACTTCAGTAAATGCTTTGACTAAGTAACCTATATTTTTTCTGTCTTCTCCGAATTTACCTTGCATCCAATGACCGACCGATAAGTAACAAAAAGATTCTTTAATAGAATCTATAGATTTAACTATTTCTATACTAGAATCTACTTTGGTAGCAAAATATTTAGATAAATCAGCTCCTTCTAGTAATACTTCTATAGGAGTAGTAACTTTTAAATCTCCTTCTTTTTGTTTTGTTTGATTATTTATCTTTTCAAAGACAGTTTTTTCAAATACATTTTTACTATGTTCAGAAGATGTAATTATAAGATTCATTCTATTGCATCCTTCCAACCAGCTACCGTGACATATAGTAGTTTCTATACCTGCAGTAACTCCTATATTATATTTACCCATAGGTTGAAACTCATTTGGTACAGTAATTTGCATCCATACATCTGGTTGAGCTTCTAATTTTTCAACTATTCTTTTGCTCAATTCAGTATCGTTATGATCTTTTAAATAACCAAACCTAGTATTACCCCATCTTTGAGAGAGTATCTTAATATCAAACTTATCTAAATTAATAATAGCTTTGATTAAATCTCTAGCTCTTGCTCCATATCCAGAGTAAGTATCTATTGGAGCGCTAATAACCATTGTATTTTTATTCATTAAAATTTTTATTTATATAATTAAATAATATATCAACTAAAACTGGTTGATCATTAATTGCAGGATGATCATAAGCATGGTATTTATCATCATAGCTTTTTATATAGGATCTCCAACAGTTACACCCTTCTTTAGGAAATGATAAAAAGTTAAAGCTTGTTGTATCTAAAGAAGACCCTTCTGTAGTAAATGCTTCATTTCTATTATAGTATGTATTATTTACTTCTAACATAGCTGCAAAGACTATCAACTTACCTCCTAAATTATCTATATAGCTTTGAAGCATATCAAGTTGTTGATTAAGTTTTTTATATTCATTTTCAAAATCAGAGAATAAAAGTAAATCTGTTTTTGCATAATCAAGTACTTTATCTTCTAAATAATTATTTTTTACGTATTCATAAAATTTAGTATCTAATAACATTAATGCTTCTTTCTTAAAATTTCTAGCATTATTAGCAAAAGTAGTGTATCTCCATTTAACATAAGTTTTTGTATTAGCACAAAACTTTTCACTTCTTAATATTTCTGTTAAACCAATAACAAATATACTGTCTTTTACTTCTTTAGGATTTTGTTTTATCCATTCATAAGTTGTTCTTATGATCTTATCATTTGAACCTCCTGGAGAAGCTATATTAATTTGTTTAGCATTAAGCTTATTAGATAATAATGTAGTAAAGTTAAGTGGCTCTTTTTCATCCCAAGGAAGATTCTCATGACCTCCTGCTTCGTGATGTGTCCTAAGAGCATTTCCTTTTACAAAACTACACCCATTGAAAACTATATTCATTTTAGTAAGCAGTTAATTTATGTTTTACGTACGAAGGTTCTTTTTCTGTTACTTCAATAAGATCAAAAGGAACCCTAGGGATAAAATTATCTATAGTTTCATTAATCCCATCAGTTATTCCTTGGGTCATTGTAGAAGATGTAAAACCAGCTTCATCAGATAAAGCCCATTCTCTACCTTTTAGTCCTTTCTTTATTCTATCTGAAGGATCCATACTGTAGCATTTAAAAAGAGTCTCTGCAATATCTTCTGGAGTACATCTGTCGTCAAATATATAAGGTGTTTTTGGAGAACCAGCTAATGAGATATTGCTCGGAAATATAGGTAAAGCCCATTCCCCACATTTTTTATATGTACCTCTATGATTAGAAGGAAAGTCAGAATCAAAATCTAACCATTCTCCTTTGTCATTTTCGAATCTCATTTGGTCTTGCATACCTCCTGTTACGTTAGCTGCTATCATAGTACCTGCCATCATCGATTCAGTTAACGATAAGCCCCATCCTTCGTTAGAAGAAGGAAGAACAGTAATATCTGCTATATTATACAGACAATTAAGTTGAGGAGCTGTTAACTTAGCTGTAGAGAATAGTAAATTAACATAAGAAGGATCACATATAGCTTCTTTAAGAGCTTTTAAATCAGTACCATGTTGGTCTAATACTTGAGTATGCATTATCAAAGCACATTTTTTAGCAGCATCGTTTCCAATTTTATCACAGAATAATCTATAACCTAGTACTAAATCGTGAGGATGTTTTCTACTTATATTTCTAGAATTAAAAAATGCTACAAAATCGTAATCGTTTCCTTTTAAAGTTTCTCTTTTAAAATCTTTAAATTTTTTATCCTCTGGGTTTATAGGGTAGAATATTTTTTCATCTATACCATGAGGAACATAATTTATAAGTTTAGTATCAGCATATTCGTCTAAAACTATTTTATTTATATTCTTAGTTATTTTAGAAATAGCTAACAAAGTATCTACTGATCTGTAATAGTCTTTATTGTATAAAGGAGCAGGATAATCATCCCATATGTTATACCAAATTATAGGTATTTTACTTCTTATTTCCCTTTCTATTTCAAATAACCATACCCAATAACGAGGATCAGTAAAGATTAATATTGCGTCTATATCCTGATCTCTTAATATATTACGAACTATAGTAGTATCACCATAACCATTATAAGGTACAATTTTAACATCAGCGTCAGTAATACCATGTCTTTTATTAATGTCATCAGAAATATCTATCAATTTTCCTATGTCTGGATGTTGAATAGCTGCCCCTAAATTAAACCAATTAAAGTGGTGAGCTGAATTAACTACTATTTCTCTTGCCATAGTAGCTATACCAGAATGAACTCTTATATCATCACAAAGGAATAAAATTCTTTTTCTATCCTCTTTCTTTATATAACCTTTTAATTTACTCATTTTCTTATCTTAATATTAATTTGGTTATGTATTTTTTCTCTAAACTCTATATCTGTAAGATAAAGAAAAATAGCACGATCTGCAAGCTTTTTAAAAGAAAAATTATCTTCTAAAGCTGCCATTTTAAACTTGTCGAAAAGGGGTTGAGTAATTTTAACCGAAGTAAGTTTTTCTTCTTTTACTATCATAACTTTTGTTTCTTTTATATATATAAATATATATTGATTATAAAAAAGACCTACAATGTTCACATTTCCCGAAAGGATTAGAACATTTATAATCTTTATCTATATATTCACCATTCACATCTATAACATCAGCAATAAATCTATTCATAGAATCAATTACTTGTTTAGTCTTTCTTGGACCTGATGAAGGAGTAAACTGCTGTACTCTTTTTTGCATAGAAGCAAACTCAGCATCCTTTG
>MDTB01098962.1_pt1 | contig 10545 bp, 8 predicted proteins | sample 811161 | NCBI WGS metagenome assembly MDTB01 (sample SAMN05326650, study PRJNA326480) | marine metagenome | isolation source: seawater | place: Mediterranean Sea | collected 2009
GCTGTACATCAGGTTTTGCTATCATCGACAAGGCTTGTCCTTGTTTAAGCTTCGATGCTTCTTGATCGTTTATTATTACGGCCGGGATGTCGTCTAGCGCGTAATGAACAGGAAGTATCACATCTTCAAGGGCTGCACTATCATCCATTTTCTCAAAGAAGTCCAGTGAAAAAGCGCTATCAAGGCCAAAACAGCCCACTTTTTTACGATTAAGTTCCGATACATAGCCATAGCAACCGAGAGATGCACCAATATCGCGCGCGATGGCACGTACATATGTACCTTTACCGCATGTCACTTCAAAGCTTGTTGCGCCTTCATTATGCTCGGTAATGTGTAAATCGTAAATTTCGACTTCGCGGCTTGGCACTTCAAATTCTTCGCCGTCACGGGCGAGGTCGTAAGCACGCTCGCCATTGATTTTAATCGCTGAGAATTTCGGCGGCGTTTGAGTCACCGTGCCAATATAAGCGGGCAATAATGCCTCAATATCAGCGCGAGAAGGGCGCGTTTCACTTGACGCTATAACGTCACCTTCTAAGTCATCTGTGCTGCGCTGCTGCCCCCATGTCGCGGTAAAACCATAGGTTTTTTCGGAATCTTGAACAAAGGGAATCGTTTTGGTCGCTTCGCCAAGTGCAATCGGCAAAATGCCTTTTGCCAGTGGGTCTAACGTGCCTGCATGGCCTATTTTCTGCGGTTTTAATGTCCGTTTCAAAAAACGCACGGCATCGGTTGAAGTCATGTCATAGGGTTTATTAAAATTAATCCACCCGTCAATTTTATTGCCTTTTTTCTTACGCGCCATTTTATGATCTTTATATCGCTAGAGCCGAGAGGGGATTATTCTTCTTCATCTGCATATTTAGGGATGTTCTTTAGCAGTTCATCAATTTTTGCAGCTTCATCGAAAGTATCATCAATTTTAAACGCTATGCGCGGCGTAAATTTCAAATTGCTGGAACGGTTAACTTGCTTTTGAAAATAATAAGCAGAGTTGTTAAGCGCGTCGACAATTTCTTCAACATTATCCTGCCCAAGCGGCATAATATACGCGGTCGCATTTTTAAGGTCAGGTGTTGTACGCACTTCTGCCACTGTAACGAGCGGCGCGGCGTCAATTAAGACTTCTTCGTTGAACTTGCCACGCTGCAGTGTTTCCACTAAAGCGTGACGTATTTGTTCAGCAACACGAAGTTGGCGCTGTGAAGGGCCTGATTCTTTGTTTCTCATTGTTCTAATCTTGATTTTTAAGTTGTCAATTAATCGAGGACGCGTACTTCTTCAGTCACATCGTAACACTCAATAACGTCATTGGCTTTGATGTCATCATAGTTTTCAAATGCCATACCACATTCCATACCTTCGCGCACTTCTTTGACTTCGTCTTTGAAACGTTTGAGAGTTTTCAATGTCCCTTCGTGAATAACAACGTCATCACGCAAGAGGCGGACTTTTGAACCACGCTTGACTGTGCCTGTTGAAACCATACAACCTGCAACTTTACCAACTTTGGTAATGTTGAAGACTTCACGGATCTCAGCTTGGCCAAGATATTCTTCACGTATATGTGGAGCAAGCATACCCGAGAGAAGCGCTTTAACATCATCAACAATGTTATAAATAACATTGAAATAACGCATATCAACGCCATCACGTTGCGCCATGTCACGCGCCTGTGCATTTGCACGGACGTTAAAGCCAATAATCAGCGCGTTTGATGCTTTTGCGAGCGTAATATCAGATTCGGTAATGCCGCCAACGCCGTTATGCAGAACTTTTACGTCAACATCAGGGTTATCATCTGAAATTTTATCAAGCGAGCCTATGATCGCTTCAACCGAACCATGCACATCACCTTTGATAAGCACAGGCAGAATTGTTTTGCTGCCATCTTCAAGTGATTTCGCGAGAAGCGCTTCAAAGCCGGTTTTGCCAGAGCTAACAAGGTTCGCATTTTCACGTCTTTTATGAACACGGTAATCTTGGATTTCACGCGCGCGCGCTTCGTCCTTAACCACGACCATTTTCTCACCTGAATCTGGGGTACCGTTAAGGCCGAGGATCTCAACAGGTTGGCCAGGGACGGCTTCTTTAATGCGTGCGCCTTTATCGTCAAGGATCGCACGAACGCGGCCCCATTCGGTGCCAGCAACAAAAATGTCGCCAATATGCAATGTGCCTTTTTCGATAAGCACAGTGGCAACAGAGCCACGGCCTTGTTCTTGTTTCGATTCAACCACAACCGCAACCGCTTCACGGTTCGGGTTAGCTTTAAGGTCAAGCAGTTCAGATTGTAGAAGGATTGCTTCTTCTAACGTATCAAGATTAAGGCGCTTCTTCGCAGAAATCTCAACGCATTGTACATCACCGCTTAATTCTTCGACGATCACTTCATGCTGCAATAAATCTTGCTTCACTTTATAAGATTCTGCATCGGGGAGGTCAATTTTGTTAATCGCAACAATCAATGGAACGCCCGCAGCCTTTGCGTGGTTAATCGCTTCGATTGTTTGTGGCATGATTGAATCATTCGCAGCCACAACCAAAATAACAATATCCGTCACATTCGCACCGCGTGCACGCATTTCTGAGAAGGCTGCGTGGCCAGGCGTATCAAGGAATGTAATTTTTTGACCTGTTGAGGACTTGATTTGATACGCTCCTATATGCTGTGTAATACCGCCAGCCTCGCCGGCAACTACATTTGCTTGACGCATAGCATCAAGAAGTGATGTTTTACCATGGTCAACATGCCCCATAATCGTCACAACAGGTGGACGCGATTCTAATGTACCTTCATCATCTTCAATACCTTCGATGCCGATTTCAACGTCAGCTTCGGTAACGCGTGATATTTTGTGACCAAACTCATCAACGACAAGTTCTGCTGTATCAGCATCAATAACTTGGTTAATTGTTGCCATTACGCCCATTTTCATGAGTGATTTAACAATATCGGCGCTACGCTCTGACATACGGTTTGCGAGTTCTTGTACCGTGATTGTTTCAGGCACGACAACAGCGCGGACAACTTTCTTCGCAGGCTCTTTTTGTTCTTGCGCGCTTAAACGTGCTTTTTCACGTGCACGTTTTTGTGCAGCAAGCGACATTGACTTTTCGCGGTTATATTCTTCGTTCAGTGCTTGCGTAACTGTGATTTTACCGCTACCACGACGTTTATCTCCGCCTGGTTTGGTGTTCGCTTGGTTACGCTTAATGCGCTCGCGATAGCTTAGTTTAGAATCTTCATCTGCACTTGCACCTTCACCTTGACGGTTAGGTATAGTCGCCATGCGTGCTTTTTGGTCAGCAATTTCTTTTTGACGCTTATTGCGGTCATCATCTTGCTTTGACTGTTCTTCGTTTTGAATGCGTTCCATTTCTTGAATCTCAAGTTGGCGCAATTCATCAGGTGAAAGTTTCTTGCGGCTTTTGCGGCCTGTCTCTTCGGCAGGGGCAGCAGCGGCTTTTTCCTTTTCTTCTGCAGCATTAAGCTTATCTTCTTCTGCTTTTACCTTAGCGGCTTCTGCTTCGGCTTCGAGGCGCGCAGCGTCTTCAATTTCTTTTTGTTTTTGATCAATCAAAGCTTGCTTTAATACAGCTGCGCGTTTGTCACGCTCATCTTGCGTTAAGCCTGTTTCGTCATCACTCGCATTTTGCGCATTGGGCGCGTCTTTGCCACCAATATTGATTTGGCGCTTGCGTTTAACTTCAACGACAGCTTTTTTACCGCCAGCAGCAGGCGTTTTCGCGCCGTCTGTCTTTAGGCTCAATGTGCCAAGGCTTAATGTCTTTTTTTCTTTATTTTCACTCATAGCTATTATTAGCCTTCCTTCTTTGATCGAGTACTATACGATAACTGCGTATAATTTCCTATATTCTTTTATAAATTTCTTTGCGATGCCACTGCGTTTAATAACGATGTGGTTAGTATTATCCGTACCAAAATTCTTGGATAACGTATCAGCATCCCACAGACTGATGATTTCGGCGTTGTCTGGCAGGCTGTTTTCAATTTTTCGGCGTGAATCGCTGCCTTCTTCTGATCCGGTGATATAAAGCGCAATGGGCAGCTTTCTGACCGCTATAAAGGCTTTGTCAAAGCCAACAACGCAGTCACCGCTGCGACGCGCTAAGTTCAATACGTTTAAGCAACGTTTACTGAGCATATTGCCAAGACGTTCTAACATATCATCAGGGATAGTGGCTTGAGATTTAAAGCTTTTAGCAAAAAGGTTATTTTTTATCGCCGTTTGCAATGCTTCTTTTTCAGCCTTAACCCATGCGCCGCGCCCAGGTAGGTTTTTATCTAGGTCAGGGGTAACGATATTATCGGGGCTAAGTACGAAGCGGATAAGTTCATCACATTCGTAGCTTTGTTTGGTCGCAATGCAGCGCCGCGTCGTTTCTTTCGGTGGACGCGTGCAGGCTGGATTGGCATTTGAGAGAGGTTTTGATGGCGGTGAGGTGAGGGGCGCATCGCTATTTACAGCAGGATCCGACACGGCACACTCAGACGCAGCAAGATCAGAATCCTGATCCGCTTTTAAATCGTCTGTTTGTGGTGTCTTTGTGCCGTCTATTAGCATGTAAATATGCGCTCCTCATCTCTTTAACTATGCGACGTTTTCTGATTTGTCTTCTGCAGTATCTGCAGCAGCGCCATCAGTGTCGTTTTCATTTGTTGCTTCGCCTTCGGCTGTTTCAGCCTCAGCTGCGGCGTTATCTTCTTCTGCGAACCAGTGTTCACGGGCTTTCATGATTAATGCATTCGCGTCGGCTTCTGTCATTGTGTCATCGCCAAGCATTTCCACAAGCTCATCACCGGCAAGGTCCGCAAGGTCATCACGTGTTTTGATACCTTTCTCGCCAAGTTTAAGCGCGATGTTAGCCGCAAGGCCTTCAAGTTCAATAAGGTCATCATTAATGCCAAGTTCGCTTTGCTTGCCTTTAAGCTCAGCTTCTTGTGCTTCTAACCATACGCGCGCACGGTTTTGAAGCTCCGCGGCAACATCTTCGTCAAAACCTTCGATCTCAACAAGTTCATGAGATTCGATATAAGCGATTTCTTCGATTTGCGTGAAGCCTTCAGCCACAAGCAAATGTGCGATAACATCATCAACGTCAAGTGCTTCGATAAACAGGCTTGAACGTGTTGTGAACTCAGTTGCGCGGCGCTCAGCTTCTTGCGCTTCGGTGAGGATATCAATATCCCATCCCGCAAGGCCTGATGCTAAACGCACGTTCTGACCACGGCGACCAATTGCAAGTGAAAGCTGGTCGTCAGGAACAACAACTTCAATGCGGCCACTTTCTTCATCAAGAACAACTTTTGATACTTCAGCAGGCTGAAGCGCGGCAATAACAAGGCTGCCAAGGTCTTCCGTCCATGGGATGATGTCGATTTTCTCGCCGCCAAGTTCGTTAACAACGGCCTGAACACGGCTACCGCGCATACCAACACACGCACCAACGGGGTCAATGCCGCTATCGTTAGAAAGTACGGCGATTTTGGCACGGCTACCAGGGTCACGCGCAACAGCTTTAATCTCGATAATGCCGTCATAAATTTCAGGGACTTCTTGTTTGAACAAGCTTGCCATCATTTCAGGGCGTGTACGCGAAAGGAAAATTTGTGGGCCGCGTACTTCACGGCGCACATCATGAATAATTGCGCGTACGCGGTCACCATTTTTAAGGTGTTCGCGCGGTAAACACTCATCACGGCGTAGAAGGGCTTCTGTTTTGCCAAGGTCAACGGTAACGTTACCGTACTCAACACGCTTGATTGAACCGTTAATAACTTCACCAACGCGGTCTTTATATTCTTCGAATTGCTTCTCACGCTCAGCTTCACGGATTTTTTGCATGATAACTTGTTTTGCTGTTTGTGCTGCAATACGTCCGTAATCAAGTGGCGGAAGGGAATCTACAAGGAAATCGCCAATTTCAGCATCAGGCTTTTCACGGACAGCCATTGCAACAGTAATTTGTGCTGCTTCGTTTTCGATTTCTTCTTCTTCGCAAACTTCACGGTAACGTTTAAGTGTGAGCTCACCGCTTACAGTGTCAATTTTGGCACGAATATCATGGTCGTAACCATATTTTGTACGGCCAGCTTTTTGGATAGCTTCTTCCATAGCTTCAATAACAATGCTGCGATCAATATCTTTTTCGCGTGCCATAGTATCTGCGACTTGTAGTAGTTCCATTTTTCTTCCTTCACTTTTGAACTTAAAAAATAAATTTCTTTAAATTTTTGTTACTTAACCTGTTGTTGTTCTTGTTCTGGTGCATCCGTAATTGCGGGGATGCCGTCTTTGGTTGCTTCGATAAGCTTATCAGTCAGTACGAGCTTGGCTTTAGCGACGCTTTCAATGTCAAATTCAATGTCGCCAGTATCTGTGTTTAGCCCAACAATATTATCTTCACAGCCGAGGATAAACCCTCTGAATCTCTTTTGTCCCGTATCGGTCGGCATAGTAAGTTCAACTTTACATTCAAAGCCGACATAACGCAGGTAATCATTTTGAAAGATAAGCGGGCGGTCAATACCAGGGGAGCTGACTTCTAAATTATAATGCCCATTAATCGGGTCTTCAACGTCAAGAATATCTGAAATGCTGTGCGAAAGCTTGGTGCAGTCATCAATGCCAAGACGGCCTGTTTTTGGGTCTTCTGCCATGATTTGCAAAGTATAGCCAGTATCCGTGCCTGAAAGTTTGACCTGCACAAGGGTAAGGCCTTGTTCTTCAACAAGCGGGGTGATGATATCTGTGACTTTTCTTTCTTGCGGCGTTAGCTTCATTTATATTCTGACTTCTGTTTTATTTGGCCTTGCGTGAGGCTGAATTTAAGTAATAAAAAAGGCGGGTCTTTTTAAGGACCCACCCATTTAAATGGATGTTATGCAGCGTTTATAACGTTCACGCCGCGTAAAAGCAAGCTTTATTTTGCTGCTTTTTTACCTTTAGTACTAACTTTTTTCTCAATACCGTGGCCAGTTGTTCTTTCAGCAATACGTGCTGATTTACCGCGACGGTCGCGAAGATAGTATAGTTTCGCACGACGGACAGAGCCTCTGCGAACCAATTCAATTTTTTCAATACGTGGGCTGAGAAGTGGGAATACACGCTCAACGCCTTCACCAAGTGAGATTTTACGCACTGTGAAGCTGCCTTCAACGCCTGTGCCTTTACGCGCGATACATACGCCTTCGAAAATCTGAACACGCTCACGTGTGCCTTCACGAATTTTAACGTGTACTTTTACTGTATCACCAGCGCCAAAGTTTGGGTTTTCTTTACCTTCACTTAGCTTCGCTGCTTCTTTTGCATTAATGCGATCTACTAAATTTGTCATTTTATTTCCTTTCATGACTCTCTTATTTAAAGCCCGAAATAACGTTTACTTACACACTCTATAACGTAAACATCATGCGGCTTTTTATCTTTTTTCGAGTTTTATCGCTGCATTGATACCGAATAACAGGATATTATGCAAGCCTAAATTAAGCGTTAATGATATTTTTTTTATGTATTAATCGTGATAATGGCGGCGCTTAACCTCATTCGTTGTCTTTCAACTGTTTTTATTGGTGTTTAACTATTAGGCGCAGGCTTGCTGTAATATCTTTACGATTTTTGCTATTTCTAGCGGCTTGCTCAAAAAAGCATCCATGCCGGAAGCTAGACATTTATCTTCGTCCTCTTTAAAAGCATTTGCGGTAAGCGCGATAATAAAGGGTTGGTTTATATCCAATTTCCTGATTTTTTTTGTCGCTTCGTAACCATCCATTACAGGCATGTGGCAGTCCATGAATACAGCGTCATATTGATGGTTTTGTACCTTGTCTATGGCGACTTTACCGTTCTCGGCTATCTCGACATTGCAGCCGAGGTCATTGAGGATGCTTTTAATAATAAATTGATTGGTCGGTACGTCTTCGACAAGCAGGATATTTGCTGTAATGTTGGCGCTGATAATATCATCATCATCATATTCAGTTTGCGCCACGGCGTCATCGGCGCTTGATTCAATTAAGGGCAGATCGCACCAAAATTCAGACCCTTTACCAAACTTACTTTTTACACCGATTGTGCCGCCCATCAACTGCGCCAGATATTTTGTGATCGCAAGGCCAAGGCCCGTGCCCGTGCTCTTGGTCTCAGCGCGGCGTTCTAAAATTTGTTCATAGGCTTTGAAGATCGTATTTAAATCTTCGCCTTTTATACCAACCCCGCTATCACTTACTTTTATTCTCAATGTGTCAGGACTTTGTTGGGTTAGGCTTACTTCTACGCGCCCATTAGCAGGGGTGAATTTTATAGCGTTGCCAATAAAATTCGATAAAATTTGTTTAACGCGCGTTGGGTCAATAAATAAATAGGCGGGGATATCATCGGCGATGCTTAATGTGTAGTTGAGGTCTTTTTCATCGGCGATGCTTTCTAGCAATGTGAAATGTTCATTTACGGCTGCGCGTATATCGGTGGATTGGTTATGCAGGCGAATGGTATCGCTTTCTATTTTTGCAAATTCCAATATTTCGTTGATGATTTCTAACAGCAAGCGTCCTGAACCTGCAATTATATTGATGTATTCTTGCTGCTTGCTGTTTAATGTTGTGTTTTTAAGTAGGGTGGCTGCGCCCAATACACCGTTTAGCGGCGTACGTATTTCATGGGACATCCCCGCAAAAAAGGCTGATTTCGCCGCGTTAGATGCTTTTATTTTTTTGTTACGTTGACGCAGTTCTATCTGCGTCATGACAAGCTGAGCAAAAGTTGAGAGTGTTAAGAGCTGTTCTTTGGTAATATCATGGCGCGGCTTTGTGTCAATTGCGCATAGGCTGCCAATAGCGTGACCATCACTAGTTACTAATGGTATACCCAAATAAAAACGAATATGTGGTGCGCCAGTGACAAGAATATTGCCACGAAAACGATCATCTGCGCGCGCATCGGCGACGTGTAATGTTTCTGGCTTTATCAGCGCGTGGGCGCAAAAGGATTCTTCGCGCCCTGTCTGCGTTGCATCTAGCCCATAGCAAGACTTAAACCACTGGCGGTCTTTATCAACAAGCGATACTAACGATATTGGAACGTTGAGGATTTTTCCGACAGCTTGTGTGATGTGATCAAAGCTCTCTTCGGCCTCGCTATCTAATATATCAAGGTCATATAACGCCTGCAGGCGCTCATCTTCATTTTTCATGGGGGCTGGCATTTTCCAACCATCGGCTAAATCGATATAAGACATTTTAAAATATAGGCCTAATGTAAGTGACAAAGATAAAAAGCATAAATATAATTTCTAATATATAACGGCTTTATTAATTTTTAGTATCTTCATTATATTTTGTCCACATATCTGGGCGGCGGTGCTGTGTTAGGTCTTCTGCGCGCCTATTGCGCCACTGATCAATTTTTGCATGATTACCTGAACGTAAAACATCAGGCACAAGGTGTCTTTGGTCAAAACAGTCAACCCATTCCGCGGGGCGCGTGTAATGCGGATATTCTAACAGGCCGTTACTATGGCTTTCATCCCCCGCCGTTTCTGCATTTCCCATCACGCCAGGTAGCAAGCGTATACACGCATCCATCAAAATTTGCGCAGCAGGTTCACCGCCTGAAAGCACGTAATCGCCAATGCTGATTTCTTCAAAGCCATGTGCGTCCAAAAAGCGCTGATCAACGCCCTCATAGCGCCCGCAGAGGAGCGTGATCGATTGCTCGTGTGTGGACAGTGTCTGCGCGAGTCTTTGGCTCAGTACTTCGCCGCGTGGGCTGAGATATATTTTGCGCCCAGGGTTTTCTATGCTCAGCAAAGCTTTTTCTAATATGTCAGCACGTAGCACCATGCCCGCGCCGCCGCCAAAAGGTGTGTCGTCAACGGATTTATGCTTATCTTCGGCAAAGTCGCGTGGGTTGATTAAGCTATACGACCAATCACCGCGCTCTAAAGCTTTGCCAGCGAGTGACTGCCCAAGCATTGCGGGGAACATTTCAGGGAAGAGCGTTAATATATTTACATGCCAAACCATGATGCGCTTACCCTATATAGTCTTCGTAACCGGTAACAATGATGTGTTTTGCGTTCGTATCGGTCTTAAGCACAATATCTTTACGATAGGGCAGGAAAAAGCTGTTGCCCGAAGATGGTGCGATTTCAAGTAAGTCTTCAGCGCCAAAATTTTGAACGGCTTTAACGCGTCCTAATTTTTGGTCTTCTTCATTGATCACATCCAAGCCGACAAGGTCGCGATGATAAACTTCATCCTCATCTAATGTTGGTAAGTCAGCTTCATCCATAAATACTTCCATATGGCGCAGCTTTTCAGCGTCATTACGGTCGCTCACGCCCTTTACCTCGGCAAGGTAATCGCCTTTGAGCGCATTTTTAAGTGTGAAGATGATTGTTTCATCACTGGTTTCGTCACGGTAAAGTGTGATGTTAGGATCACGCAATAATTCAATGTTCTCTGCATGGATACGCAGTTTCACAAGGCCGCGAATGCCATGTGCATTTAAAATTTTA
>MDTB01110570.1_pt1 | contig 10545 bp, 8 predicted proteins | sample 811161 | NCBI WGS metagenome assembly MDTB01 (sample SAMN05326650, study PRJNA326480) | marine metagenome | isolation source: seawater | place: Mediterranean Sea | collected 2009
AATTAATCCTGAATTACCATTATCACTTTTTTCGATATAAACAGCAGCAGCAGCGTCTCCAAGTAATGCTGCGCTTTCAGATTCATTAAAATTTCGTCCTCGTGTTCCTCTATCAGATGAGATAATTAGTATTCTTTTATACGAATTAGATTCAACTAATGAGCCTGCTACATTTAATGCAGTAATGAATGATAGGCAAGTTGAATGAATACTAAAAGATGGTATTCCCTCATAACCTAATTCTTTTTGAATGAATACAGATGTATCAGGTATAGTTTGTTTTGGAACACCTGAGGCGTTAATAATTAAATCTGGTGCTGATTTAGATCCTATAGCTTTTTTTGAGGCAATAGCTCCCATTGCATCTACATCAATTTCTGAAACTCTTCTTTCTTTAACCCCTGTTCTTGAGATAATCCATTCATTACTCTTATTTATTTTTTTTGATAGATCTTGAGATGTTTCAATTTTGGGCGGTAGATAATAGCCAAATCCTTTTATCTTAAATTTATATTTCATTAATAGTTTACAGTTTATCCAGGTTTAAATATTTAAAATAATATTAATTAAAATAATTATATCTTGAACGTTATTTGTTTGATCCTGATTTAGGTCACCATTTGAAGTGAAATTGTTTTCTAATATTATACTGATTAATTGAACTACATCAAGTACATCTATAGTATCATCATTATTAATGTCACCTATTGTAGAAATATAATGGCTAAAAAAGTTCCAAATTTCTTGACTGGATTGAATATCCATATTTCCAGATTCTCCAGGCCAATCATGTTCGCCATCAACAACCTCATATAACCATACCTCAGAATTATCTAAACAATCAAAATATCTATGATGAATTATATAACTTCCATCATTTGCACTTGTATTAGGTAGAAAAATATTTTCATAGCTTATACATTCATTATTATTAGACCAATAATCAATAATATCTGGAATACTCAAATATGCACCCCAACCATCATTGTTCTGCATATCACCATTCCAAAGAGTTGTGTTATCATTTGTTCCATGGATTTCAAATACTGGTATTGGTGAGGTTTCACAAGTGTTGAAAATACTTTCCATCATTGTACCAGCCACTGGCGCTACTGCCTTAAAAAAATTATTAGTTTCGCATGCAAGCATATAAGACATATCACCGCCATTTGACATGCCAGTTACAAAGGTATTTTGTGAACTTAGTTGATATTCTTCATGCAGGTAGGTTGCTAATGAAGTTATAAAGTCTATATCATCTACAGTTTGATTTTGATGAAAATCATATCCAACATTCCAAAAATTATAACCACTTCCATCAGATGTTCCCTGGGGTACACATAGTGCAAATCCATTTTCATTTGCTACATCAATCATGTTAGAATAATTTAGGATTCCTGAAGCCGAGCCACTATAGCCATGAAGGAGAAATACTATTGGTGCATTATCTGCAATACTATTAGGAAGATATAGAAAATATTCCCTTATTAGTCCATTATGACTAAACTGTAAAAATTCAATTATTTCTGGCTCACAAGTTCCACCAACACAACCCTCAAATGGAGCTCCACCTGTAGCAATAGTTTCTCCCATAAAATCTGAAAGACTCCAGTATACCTCAGATTGCCAATTGCCACCACCGCAGGTAATTTGATTTTCAATAGATAGATCAATACAAAACTCACTAGTTCCCAAAGAACCATTTAATAATGTTGTACAATCTGAATTCAAACAAAATGTATTACCATTCCATCCATCTCCCCATGAGTCTTGCATAGTTAATGTTACGATAGAGTCTTCACATGAAAACGAAAAGTTGATTAGTAAAAATAAAATGATGATTTTCATATTTCAATATAAAAAATAAATTGATATTAGAGCTAGTAATGTTACAAGACTTTACAGATCAGATTTTATTTGATTATCTTTTTGATTATTAAATTCGAAATCTGCATTTATTTTGACATCACCGATAAAATAGCAAGAACATATTGTAATAATTACACCTAAAATGAGTCCCTTGATGAAATCTATATTCATGAGATATTTATATTATAGTGTTCATTTAAAAATGAAATAATTGAATTATTGGATTTATTGTAATTCTCTAAACCAACTTTTTTTATAAAACCCAGATTAGATAGTACATTATTAACATCAGATGATATATTAGTTACAAAAACTTTAATTCCTCTTTTTCTTGCACCAATAATAAGGTCCTCAATTAAGAAAGTCCCAGATAAGTCAATCATTGTAACTTTACCTAAGTCGAAAATTAGTAATTCATGATCTTTTACTTCAGAATAAGTTTGAATTAGTTTTTCTATTGTAGCAAAGAATAGGGGGCCTTGTGGTTCGAGAATTAATACAGGTAGCTTATCAATAATTTTATCATTGATTTTGTTAGGTCTATATTTTGAATCTGATAAAGATATGACTTTGTGTGTGAATTTTAATTTTATCATTGATTTTATTTCATTAAGAGATTTTAAAACTGCGAAAATTACTCCTACTGCAACGGCTATCATTAAATCTTCATATACAGTAACAAATAGAACAATGATAAAAACTATTAAATCTGTAGTTGGAAGCTTTTTAATAATAGGTAATATTCTGTAATCCATTATATCAATACCAACCTTAAATAAAATTGCTGCTAAGCAAGCTGTAGGAATTGCTTCTACTAAAAATCCGAGACCCAATAGAATTGCAAGTAATGTTAATCCATGAACAATAGATGCTAGTGGAGTTTTTCCACCAAATTTTATGTTTGCAACGGTTCTCATTGTTGCAGTTGCAGTGGTAACTCCCCCAACAAGGCCTGCTGCAATATTTGCCATACCTTGACCAAATGTTTCCTTATCACTACTATGATGCTGTCCTGTCATATTATCTGCAACTTTACAGCTAAGTAAACTATCTAGTATTGCTAGTCCAGCTAATGCAAGAGCTGGTATGATGAATTCACTAATTCTTGTTAAGTCGGGTATATACAAAGAAAAAATTTCAGCCTCTTTTGCTCCTCCCATTTTGTCTCCTATATAGGGAATTTTTAATCCCATGACAGAGGCTATACTTGTTCCTGCAATTAAAGCTACTAATGGAGAAGGGATCTTTTTTAAAAAATCAACTTTTTGTTCTAGTTGTGACCAAGAAAATAGTATAAATAAAGAAGGCAGGGCAACAAATAGTGTATCTGTATTTACATTTTTTAAATTTTTTGAAAAATTCTGAATGACACTATGAATGTTCTTTTCTGCTTCTAATCCTAAGAATGCATTGATTTGTGTAAGGATTACAATGACTCCAATACCACACATGAATCCAGCAATAACTGAATATGGCGTTAAATGAATAAACCTAGAAATTTTTAGTAAAGATATAAAAACTAAAACTAGTCCACTTAGAAAAATGATAGAAAATGCAGCTATTAAATCAGGTTTATCAGTAGAGCCAATAACAAAAAGACTCATAAATGTAGCAATCTGAGCAGCCTTTGGTGCAGTTGGACCACTTACTCCAACCATACATCCTCCAAAAAGACCTCCAATTATACCCCCTGCAATAGCGCCCCAGATTCCTGCTACTGGTCCTAATTGAGAAATTTCACCAAACGCAAGAGCTAATGGAAGGGCAATGATAGCAACTGTAATGCCTGATAAAATATCTCCCCTAATATTGGTATGCATTGTTTTTAGATTATACCATGGGTTAATTATTACTAGACTGCTATAAATAAATGATATTATATGTTTCATATACTAATTTACAAAAATTGAAAGTTGTTGTGAAAGTAGCTTTGTTATAAAAAAAAGAAACTAAATTACTAATATTTATAAAAAGGACAACTTTTCACATGAGCTCCTTCGATGAATGCTGTACTAATTAAAAATTCCCTAGTTATTTCCGGACCAGTAAATTTAAAATTACTTTTAAAAATTTTAATCCAATCTTCAATGTCTTTACCTTTTAATTTTTTTAACCATAAATAAAAGGAGCCAAAATCTTTTTGAATTTGAATAATCTTATTAGCGTTATATATGATTGCATTTATTTTAAGCCTATTCCTTATTATACCTGCATTAGTTAATAGGATTTCAATATCATCATTTGAATACATTGAGACTTTTTTAATATTAAAGTTTGAGTATGCTTTTCTGAGATTATCTTGTTTATGAAGTATTGTAGTCCAAGATAAACCAGCTTGATTTATTTCGAGTATTAATTTTCCAAATAATTCATTATCGTCATGAACTTCTTTACCGTAAAAATTATCATGGTAAATTCTATGGGGATCATTTGTTTTGAGTTTTGAAACATAATGACAGTAGCTATCAGTTTCTGGTGATTGCATTTAGATAATTAATCAAGGGTTATTCAAGAATGATATTGATTAATTGGACTACATCAATAATATTAATATCTCCATCCTGATTAATATCCGCTCCAATACCTTGATCAATACCAAGTATAATATTTACTAAAAGTACAACATCAAGTATATTTATAGAATTATCACTATTTATATCACCTGAAATACTATTTTGAACATTGCTTAGTTTTAAAAATCCGAACTCGCCATTATCTACTGCTATTATTGCTCCACCATCACTTGTTAAATCGATGTCTTCCCCAGCCCAATCATATGCATAATTAAAAAGGTCTAAAGAAGAATATGTTTCATCCCATTCAACTAAACCATCATTGTTAAATTTTATTAAATATGCGTTCCATGTATCAGAGCAGTCATTGCCATTACATTCAGAGTAATTATATTCATCTCCAGTTCCTGCGATAGTAACACAGCCACCATCATTTGTAGCTTTTATTCCCCAAGCCTCATCGTGGATGAATTGTGGATTAAATCCTCTAGGATTTCCTACTTTTTGCTGCCATAATAAATTACCATTATTATCTAGCTTCATTGTGTAAGTGTCCCAGTTAGCAGTTCCTGATAATGTGTGACCTGCAAGGAAAATATCACCATTTGTATTGATATCCATACCAAAGCAATGATCATAGTCATTGCCTCCATATGATTGATGCCAAAGTATATCTCCATCTAGTGACATTTTAATGACTTTAAAATCAAAAGCTTCTTCTGAAAGTCCTGATATTATTAGCTCTTGATTTAAATACTGGACTCTATATGCTTGGGAAATATATGTATTAAGATTTATTGAACTAATTTCGTTTGCATCATTATCCAAAAACATTATATAGCCTTGACCTTCTGTATAAAATGTATTATTAGAATCTTGAGCATATACATATCCAACAGCTACAATTCCATTGGGAGTTACAGCAGCATGCTCAAATGCGTCAGTACCACCATTATTAAATGTTTCAGAAAATATTGTTTCACCTGTTTCTTTATTTAATTTAATTAGAGCGCTATTTCTATTTAAAGCTCCAGAAATAAGATACCCATCATCAAGCTCAATAGCACTATTGCCTAAATTATGTCCACCAATATTAATCTCTCTGCTCCATAAAAAATCTCCATCTGAATCAGTTTTAACTACATATATTTTAGAATTTGGAAGAAAGTTGCTTTCACCAATTTGTAGAAAGCCACCATCTTGACATGTTAAAATGTAGTGACCATGAGATTCTTCTGCAGACCCATTATAGCCTTGGAACCAGTCAATGTTAGGAGTTGCGAACAGAAGTAGATTTATATAAAGGATAAATAATATTTTTTTCATTCAATAATCTAAGAAAATAAATGAATATTAATTATAGTAGTTACAGAATTTTACAAATTGATTATTGTATCAATGATCTCAATTAAATCTAACACGTTTAATGTATTATCAAAATTCATATCAACTATTTCATTATATTGACCATATAAAATTAAGGTTACTACATCTATGGCATCTAGTACATCGATACTAGTATCCATATTTATATCACCGTATGAAATACAATCAGAACAGCACTGGTATTCAGGAGGTGAGATATAGATTCCGCCATTGCAAGGAATTCCAAAATCTTCAGAACAATCAATAATTATCTCAATCCATTCTCCATCAAAGCACTCCATAGGATTACATGGATTATCTAGATTAACCTCTCCATCAATACAATTATTTTGGTTTTCGCAGTCAGGATATCCCTGCCAGGAAGGGGTGCTGCTACCTTCAATTTCAATGCCATTTTCATCTACACACCAACAATAGCCTGTTGAACTCCAGCACTGCATTAATTCCCATTCACATTCATCGGTACATTGTGGAATATAGCATCCAATTCCACCGCATTCATCTTCAGCTATTGCTTCTGATTCACAGCAATCTTGCGCCATCAGCATTGTAAATAAGAATATTATGATTGTCATATTATTTTTCATTTATTAATGAATATTATTAAGGGTGGTATGTAAAATTTAATATTGGGATAGGTATACCTTCTTGTAATAATTCCAAAGAGCTACCAGCTCCAATATCAACAGAAAACTTTCTTCCAATAAATCTAGCTGATATAAATAGAGGTGAGTACTGAATTTCTACATCGGGAAACTTCCAAAATTCAAAAACCAATGCAGTTCGATCAGATACACGTTCATTGCCAGCAAAAACAATAATTGGATTTTCCATTAACTCAAAATCTCGTTCATCCCTGAAATAACCCCATCCTAGACATATAGTATAATGACTAAACAAATCACCTATGGTAGCATTTGCAAATATAATTCCAGTAGCCCAACTTGATTCAAAATTAAAGGGTGTAGTCATATAAAGAGCGCCAGTTGAAAATTGGATATCATTTTTTTTAGGGAAAGAGTATTTAGCAGATAGAATAACCGGTACATATTTAAGAGGCATAAATGGAAACGTAAGTGCTCCAGCTTGAACTGAAATATTTTCTTTAAAACCTCGATTGTATGATGGGAAGAAAACTTGAAAATCTCTTATATACGAATTGTCATCACCTATTTGATATGCTGAAGGTGCAAATAAATACATACTCTTATTTGGATCTGGTCGATATAATCCTTCTTCATAACTTGAAAGTTGAATATAATTAACTTCTTTGACACTTGACTTTGGAACATCAATATTTATTCCGCTATTAGTAACTATTCTGTATGAGTTCTCATCTTCTTCAATAAGTGTTCCAATAAATATATTACCATCTGATGTCGTTATTTCTATAGATTGAATAGTATTTGTATTTGATAGAATTATATTAAATAGTAGTATGAAACTAAAAAATATTTTCATTAATTAACTTCCCTTTATTTAAATTTTTTGAATATGGATATTCCATTTTTTACAATTTAAGACTTACTAGAATTTATTTATAAAATTTTATTTTTTATATGATCGAAATAAAAATAGAATGATTGACGAGTTAAATTTGTTTAAAAAATAACTTTATAATTAAAATGTATGCTAGCGCCAGGTTCAGGTTTGAGATCTTTAATTCTTGAAAGATGATTGTAATATGTTTTATCAAATATATTATTAAATTGAAAAGTAAGGCTATGGGCTTCAAAACTAAAAGTATATACAAAATCTGTTAAAAAAGTTTCAGGGGTAGATGTCTCAAATTCACCAGTTCTATTTTGAGCCTCTATATTTGTTAATCTCAACTTATAGTTTACATTCTTTCTTATAAAATCAAATGTTAAGATTTGCTTCATTGGTGATATATAAGATAATGGCATTTCTGTAGTTTTGCTATCTCCCTGAACAAAAGAAAGACTATATTTGATATGCATATTATCAAAATAATATTGCCAATCAAATTCATATCCCTTTATTATAACTTCACTACCTTTTGAGCTATATTTATGGAGCCATCCCATTGCACCGCTACCCCAATCAATATAGTCAGCTCCATAACATGGATGTGTTGTCCATGGTTGCCAATTTTCTGGGATTTCACAAAGACCATCTTTTGTCATCTCAAAATAGTATGGACTATAATTGTAAAATGTTACTATAGACATGCTTTGTCGATCAGATTTGTATTTGATTGAGTTTTCTATTCCATAAATTCTCTCTGACTTCAGATTCGGATTACCTATTTCAAATGCATATGAAGCTAAATGTGGTCCATCTGAAAAAAGCTCTTCCACTCTTGGTGGTCTCATTGTATGCATAAACCAAATATTGAATTCTAAATTATCAACTACTTTTTTTATCCCAAAAGATAGAGAGAGGTTATAAAATTCTTTATCTTCAACTAAACTAATTTTATTTCCATTTTCATCTAAGATGGGATTCCCTTCACTATCTTTTAAGATTAAATTTACTGCTTGAGAATCAATGTCATATTGCCCTGGATTTACAAGTAATTGTCCCAATCTAAAAGAGCTCTGCAAATCAATACCTAAATTTTTAAATGTAAATTCATGGAAACCATAAAATGAAGATCGTTTTTCATTTGTGATTGGTGTTAAATAGAATCCAGCTGGATTGAATTCTCTTTCTGTTAGCTCTAAACCATATAGAATTTTCTTTCCACTTAATTCTAGTTTATAATTTTTTGTTATTTTAGCTAAAGATACATGGAAGTTCCCATCATCAAGGTATTCTTGAATGTCATTAGTATTTTCATCATCATTAACCATTTCAATATGCACATAATCAATGAAATTATATTTAAAATTTAGTTGACTGAAGTTTTTAAGATTTAGATCTCTGTGGTAATTTATTCCGCAAGAGTTCTTAAGAAGTAAAATATCTACACCATCTTCATGTGCATTAGGATAGGGAGGGATACCATAAGACATATTATAGTTTTCATATTGTAAGTTTAAAAATCCTTTTTTGGAATATCGAGTAAATCCTAGCTTATATATTTCTGTTAATGATTGTGTATTTTCTAATTCACCATCAGGACTCTGTTGATTTTCTGTTTCTCTTTGACTTAAAAATAAGTTTAATTGTGAACTTTTATATGGAATGTATAGCATCATATTTCCATATAAGCCACTATTGTAGGAGTCATTGCCAATTAGAAAATGTTTTCTAAATTTTTTAAATCTTACCTTGGGATCACCTAGTAAACTTGTATTAACAACTCCACCAATAGCATTTGGACCATAAACAAGTGATCTTGGTCCTCTAATAATCTCTATTTCATTTACCTCAGTCATGTCAAGTGCAATCACATGATCAATAGATGATTGAGATAGGTCTCCAGTTTCATCTCCATTTTTTGTTAGTAAAAATCTATCACCTGAGAAACCCCTTAGTGATGGCTTTGAAGTAACAATCCCAAATGAATTTATTCCTATGTTTGGTTGATTTGATAATGTTGTAGCAATATTACCTTTTAGATTTTCTCCTAATTCTTTTCCTGATATTTGAATATCTGAAATTTGGTTTGATTCATTAATGTCAGAGTGTATATGAACGGAGGTAAGCTCGATAGATTTAGTCTTTAAAAAAATTTTACCTAAATCAATTCTCGTACTCATTGAGTTGAGCTGTATCTCCTTATCATCATATCCAATAACTTTAACTACTAGATTTATTGATTGTGTTTGATCATTTTTATTAGATTTTTGCAGAATTAAATTAAAGTAACCTTCAATATCAGTAGTTGATCCAATATTTTGATTTTCTAGAATAATTTGTGCATTTTGAATCGGCTTATTTGTATCCGTATCATAAACATATCCTGTAATATTATATGATGAGAATAATAATCCGAAAGGAGCAATTAAATATATATAAATTTTAAATAATTGAAAGATGAAATTCATGAATAAAATTACTATTAAATATTTTATAAAGTTAAACTTCATTTAAGGGGGTATTAGTTTTTAACACCCCCTTAAAAGATTTATTTTATTTTAGAAGTGTTAATTTCTGCGTTGATACCTGTTCAGCGCTTACTGCTTGAAGAATATACATACCACTTGAAAGTTTTGCTCCATTCCAAGTCATATTATATATTCCAGCATCCATATTACCCTCAAAGATAACATCTACTAACTGTCCATTTAGGTTATAGACATTCAATGAAACGAATCCTGTGCTATTTACATTTAGATCAAATGATGTAGACGGATTAAATGGGTTAGGATATGCATTACTGAGTTCAATAGCTCCTGGTTTAACCCAGCTAGTAGCTATATAGCCATCAGTAGTAGCTGCAATGATTTCTTCTATTACATAATCATTATTTGTTATGAATATATCATCTACAGGATTTATAACAATCAGTGTAGTTGTATTTTTATCTGTGTGATATTCAGCTACTAGGGAGTTATTTGTTAACTCAATCTCAAAATCATTACCATGTGAAAGAGTTATTTGAACAGCTCCGACAATACCATTAGCATTCATTTCAAGAACATTATCTTTTTGATTAAATTCGGCAGAAGTAGCAACTTCTCCTCTTTCACCAAGAATAACTGCAACGAGTGCAACGATATCTAAGATATCTATGTTTCCATCCTGAACATAGTCAACACAGTCATGATCTGAATCTAAAGGATTATTTCCAACAATAAATCCAACTAACAATACAATATCAGAGACATTTACTGAGCCATCCATATTAGCATCACCATTTACACAA
>MDTB01183252.1_pt1 | contig 10545 bp, 9 predicted proteins | sample 811161 | NCBI WGS metagenome assembly MDTB01 (sample SAMN05326650, study PRJNA326480) | marine metagenome | isolation source: seawater | place: Mediterranean Sea | collected 2009
ATGCGCTGTGATGACTGCCAGTTCAGACACCCTACACGATTTCAGCAAGGTACAGAGGATCGCGGACTCGATTCCAAATTGTGAGATGATAGAGGTCCCCTCGAACCAGTATGCACATGAGCCAGAAGTTCTACGAGAGATACGTAAATTCCATTCTTCGATAGGATAAATCGCCACTTCTCCAATCGATTGCCTGATGAAGGGGGCCGAGCCGGGCGGTATGAGTAACATGCGCGAACAGTCGTCTTCGTTTGAAATCGCACGCATTGTGCGTGAGCTATCCGAAATGGTCGGAGCGAGGGTCAGGAAGTCATACCAGCCACACTACGAGCAGATTGTAGTCAGGCTGAATCGGAAGGGAATGCCATCAACTGACCTAGTTATCGTTAGAGGGCTCAGGGCTTACTGCTCGAATCGAGATAGGCCCATGCCCACGCAGCCTTCTCAGTTTGCAATGATCCTGAGGAAGCATCTGAACAACTCCAGATTGGTCGGGGTTAGGCAATATGGATTCGATAGGGTGATTCAGATGGACTTCGAGCATGGAGGAGGACGATTGAGTCTGATTATCGAGTTATTCCGAGATGGCAACGTACTCCTTCTCGATCAGGAAGGTGTGATTATCAGGCCCCTGACTCATGCCAAGTATGCCAGTCGGTCTCTAAAGAAGGGCGTGGCTTACGCGCCCCCTCCAGAGGCAATAGATCCAAGGGAGCTCTCGGGGGAGACCCTGAACGAGATTCTTTCGAGCAGCGATCATGCCTTGATTAGGACCCTTGCGTCGAGAGTGAATCTTGGAAGAATCTATGGAAGTGCAGTATGCTCAATAGCTGGAATTGACGAGGATTCGGGGTCCAATTCCCTTACTGAGGAACAGAAGTCTTCACTGGGCATCGCCCTCTCCAAGATGCTCGATAATCTGGATGAGGGGGAGGGAGGCAACATCTGGCTATCCGACCATGAGTCCAAGGATGCATGGAACTCGGCAGAGAACGAGTCCGATAGAGACTCAGCAGCGGCTGGAATCATCGAATTCTCCCCCATAGAACTCCCCTCGATGGATGAGAGTATGAGGGAGTCGACAGCTAGGTTGTCAGACGCATACGACTTCATCTTCGGATCACATGACGCTGCAGCATTCATTCGCAGGGAAGAAGAGAAGCTAGTAGAAGCGGGCGATAGAGCAGAGGACGAGAGTTCCAAGCTTTCGAGGAGAGCATCTCAGCAGAGGAAGGCAATCGAGAAGTTCAATCAGAGGGCCGCGATAACGCAGGAGCTAGGGAAATCTATCCAAGAAAACTGGGGCCATGTTGACAGCATCCTAACCCAACTAAACAATGCCGTCGAGGAAAGGGGATGGCTGGACATCGCAGACATCGCTCACGAGGTTGAGTGGGTGGATAGCGTGGATCCGGCAAAACACACGGTGGTGGCGTTCCTTCCGGATGAGGATGGAGAGCCCGGTGCCAGTGTGACTCTAGAGGCATCAAAGACTGTACATCAGAACGCACAGAAGTACTTCGAGGAGGCCAGGGCTCAGAAGAACAAAACCAAGGGGGCCTTGGAAGCACTCGAGGAGACCGAGAAGTCGAAGAAAACTGCAGACAAGAAGGCTGCGAAGGAGGCCGCTTCGGGGAAGCTCAGAGGTAGGAAGAGAGCAAGGAGATTCTGGTTCGAGAAGTATCGCTGGGCGATTCTATCTGGCGGGCACCTGCTTATCGGGGGGAAGGATGCAAAGGGGAACGACGTGCTAGTTAGGAAGCACCTCTCCACGAGTGACCTGTACTTCCACGCAGATCTCCACGGTGCTCCCTCATGCTCACTAAAGCTCAAGGACGGTTTGGTTCCAAGCAATTCTCAGGAGGGGCTCATTCCAAAGGGGGTCGCTTCCATGCAAATCTCCCAGACTCTTGGAGAGGGTTTGGATGACGCGCGCGAATTGGACGGTTCAGTTATTTCCGAGGCTGCTCAAATGGCTGTTTGCTGGTCTAGAGCATGGGGAAGCGGTGGAGCTGCAGCAACTGCATTCCATGCCAGATCCAGTCAGGTTTCCAAAACTACTGAGACTGGGGAATCATTGGCAAGGGGATCGTTCGTTGTAAGGGGAGAGAGAAGTTGGCACAAAGACGTCCCCCTTGAGATAGCAATAGGACTGGCCGTAGTGAATGGGGTCCCGATGCCGGTTTCAGGAGTTCCAAGTACCATCTCTGAAATCTGCGAAAGATGGGCCAGAATATCTCCGGGGAGAGAGAAGAAGGAAGCAGTCGCTAATAGGATCTCCAAATCAACAGGGCTATCTCAGGAGGATGTGCTGTCCTGTCTTCCGCCAGGGGGCTGTTCAGTAGACGATAAAGGGCTAATTGGCCTCTGACTGAACATTCCACTCTGGCGCAGTGATAGCGAACATTACGGAGTCAGTGAAGCGATCATACAACCATTCTCTGTCCTTTGAAATCCCCTCCAAGCGCAAACCCAGCCTCTCTGCTACTGCTCGACTGGGGTGATTCTCCACTGCAACCTCGATAATCGATCTGTGTAGTTTCAAATCAGCAAAGCAGTGTTCTATGACCCTCCTGCATGACTTTGTAATGATCCCCCGGCCAGATGAAGACTCGGAAACCCAATATCCCAGTCCGAAGCTCCTATTGTCCCAGTCTACCCAATTTAGACTGATTACGCCCACGAGTTCGCCGTATTCCCGAATCAAGTAAACCCAGTTGAAGTTCTTGTCATCTCTTATCCGACGAATCATTGCTAACTCGTCATCTACCGAATTGACGTCATCCAACCATGGGAGCCACTCTCTGAGGTATTCCCTGTTCTCATCGATAGTAACGAACAATTCTCCCGCATCTCCCTCATTGGGAGCAAACAATTCTATCCCGTCTTCGACCATCAATGAGCTTGCAGGTAGAGGAGGGGGAGAATCAGGGTCATCCGGCCATCCGGTTGGCTCAGTCATCATCCACCGCAATGAATCGGTCGTTTTAGTGGTTCTAATTCAGCGGCAACGCTTCAAGTGGACTGCCTCATGCGATGCCATGGGCGGAAACGGAGAGTCCGGTAACTGGACATACGGGGACTACCTTAGGCTTCATGAGTTACTGGGACTGCAAGGAGACGAAAGGGGAATTTCTGCAGATGAAATGCATTTCATCATCGTTCACCAGACTTTCGAACTTTGGTTCAAGCAAATAATTCGAGAACTCTCAGAAACCAGAGAGATCTTGGATCAGGTCCCCGTTCCTGAGGATGATATTCCAAGGGCTGTAAGTCACCTAGAGAGGACTACCGAGATTTTTCGACTAATGGCAAACCAATGGACGGTTCTCGAGACTCTGACCCCACAGGGATTCCTAGCCTTCAGAGACGGCTTAGGCACCGCATCGGGGTTCGAGTCTTTTCAGATGCGTGAGTTCGAGGCTCTCCTAGGTCTTGAGACGGAAGACCGAATGTTCGGCATGGACCCGATTAAGACATTCAGAAAGCTATCCGAGAGAGGGGGGAAGGACGAGCAGGTGCTGAAAAGGCTAGAAGAGCAGATGCAGAAATCCTCCCTATTCGAGTCTCTCATCAAATGGATTGAACGGACACCCATAATGGGATCTTCTTTCGACGGTGATGGTGACGAAGATGTGGTCAGAGCATATGTAGAGGCGCATCTGGAATCTCATCTCAACATGGGGCAAGATGCCTTAGAGAGAATGTCCGATTTGGATATGGAGGGAGCAGATAGGATGAGGGAAAGAATAGACTCATCACATGAGTCTGCAGTGTCTTTCTTGATTCCCAATGGAGAGATTAGTCGATCTCGAGCAGGTCTTCTTTTCATAGAGTCATATCGAGAATTACCACTTCTGACCTGGCCGAGAAAGCTCATCGACGCATTTGTCGAGTTGGAGGAGTCAATGGCAAAGTGGAGGCACGACCATGCACGAATGGTAGAGAGAATCATTGGAAAGAGGACTGGTACAGGTGGGACAAGCGGAGTGGACTACTTGGATGCAACAGCCAGATACCGAATTTTCAAGGACCTATGGGAAGTTAGGACGATACTCGTTAAACCGCAGAATAGACCTGATCTGATTAATGCAGAATTCTACGGTTACACTGTCGATTCGTGAACCCCGAAGGCGGAATTACATCGTGCCATTGAAGGCTAGGTCGTCAGTGGGCGGTCCATGTCCGTCCCAGTAATCTGTGCTTATGCACGAACTCCGATAGGAAAGTTTCGAGGTTCGCTTTCGGAGTTCAGTGCTGTTGAACTGGGCATCATGGCAGTAAAGGAAGTCTGTATTCGATCTGGAATAGATCCTGCTGGAGGAGTTGTTGATCAAGTGTACATGGGTCAAGTTCTGCAAGCAGGATGCGGGCAGGCACCGGCTCGTCAAGTGGCGATAGGAGCGGGGATGCCGGTAACTACTCCCTGCACTACAATCAACAAAGTGTGCGGCTCAAGCCTGAAGGCTGCAATGATTGGTGCCACAGAGATTAGGGCAGGGGTATCGGAAGTTGTGATTGTAGGAGGGATGGAGTCGATGACCAATGCACCACACATTGCTCGGAATGTAGCCAAAGGACAAGACGTCCCCTTTGGTTCTCTTGAGTCTGTACTAATGGGGGACGGACTGAAGGACGCATTCACAGGAGAGTCGATGGGCAATACTGGGGAGACGGTAGCAGAGGAGCATGGCATTAGCAGAGAAGAATCTGATAAATTCGCAGTCCGCTCACACTCCATGGCCAACGAAGCATGGGAGAAGGGATGGATTAGCGAAGAGGTTTTTCCTGTCGGTTCTCTGTCTATGGACGAAGGAATTCGTCCAGAGACAAATCAAGAGATTCTATCATCACTCAGGACTGTTTTCTCAGAAGACGGTCAAGTCACCGCAGGAAACGCCAGTCAAGTCTCGGATGGGGCCTCTGCAGTTTTGATTGCATCAGAAGAGGCGGCAAAAAGAGAAGGTTGGCCAATCTTGGCAAGAATTGTGGATTATGCTACATCCGGAGTGGAATCCAAGAGAGTGATGTCCGCGCCGATCCCTACTGTGAAGAAGTTGTTGAAAATCACTGGAATGAGTTTGGAAGATGTGGACATTTTGGAGCATAACGAGGCTTTCGCTTCGGCTTCATGTGCCATTAGGGACTCATTAGGAATTCCCGATGGTTCATTCAACCCGCATGGAGGGGCAATTGCCATCGGGCACCCACTCGGGGCTACTGGAGCCAGGTGCCTGATGACGTTGGTTAATGCCATGAGAAGGAGAGGATCTAGGAGGGGAATTGTGACAGTTTGTCTTGGCGGTGGAAACGCAGTAGCGATGATGGTGGAGTCCCCGTAGCCAGGTTTTGGTTCTCTCGTACCAGTCATAGACCTTATTTGGGAGTCTCCGGTCGAGCGCCTCGATGGTTGAGCCAGCTCGCACTCATACACGCTTCGAAAAGGCCAGAATAATTGGTGCCAGGGCGCTCCAGATCAGTATGGGAGCCCCTCTCTTCGTGACAGAGGACGAGCTACGTGAGAAGTACAGCGGGGAGTTGATTCAACTCTACGGTGTAGACGATGCAAAGGAGAAAGTCGTTCTAGACCCAATGAAGATAGCCACACTGGAGTACGAGCAGAACAAGATCCCCATTGACATTGACCCACACTTCGGGGAAGAATGAAGCGTTACGGCCCCTTACCGGGAGCGATAGCAATTGACTAACTGGAAGTACTCTAAGGCCCTAACAGCTTGTCTGATCGGCTTGACTGTGGTAGTAATCGGACTCGGTGGCCTAATTCGAATCTACGATGCAGGAGAGTCATGCCCGGATTGGCCATTGTGTTTCGGGACCATTGGTTTCGATATTTCCGAGGAAGAGCAAGAGGCGTGGTACATTGAGAATCCAGATGAGGTGGACTCTAGGGGATCAGGACATAGGTACACTACTTTCCAGATATTCACAGAGTGGTTCCATAGGATCCTTGCAGGCCTAGTTCTAGGGCCTCTGGTTATTCTCAACTGGTACATGCTGAAAGGAGGAGAGGGGGAAGTCAAGTTCGCATCCACTTTGACAGTTGTCCTAATTATCTGGCAAGGTGCCATTGGGTGGCTGACAGTTGAAATGGACAATCTCCATTGGAGTGTAGCCCTTCACCTAAGCTCTGCATTGGCTTTTACCATGAGCATGTTCTGGTTGTGGTTAACTCTCACTAGAATGGAGGATGGGCTTCCTGGGTGGTTAAGGTTTGATTACTCGATCTCTAAGAAATGGAAAGTCAGAGTAGGATTGTTGTCATTAGGAGCGTTCTTCTCAATTTTCTCTGGGACCTTCGTTTCTACGACTCCCGGTGCAAATTTCGGATGTGGAGTTAACGGATTGCCCGATTCCTGGCCCCTATGTGATGGAAAAATAGTGGATTCAGTAGAGGATGTAGTCGCTCAGTCACAGATCATACACAGATGGTTTGTCGGTCTGATGCTAATCGCACTGATTTCCGCATCATACTCTATTTCCAATGAGCAGTCGGGGAATAATGTCCTTAGGAACTGGATTTGGGCGTCAACTTTCTTATTCTTCGCCAATACGTCCATTGGTGCGATTTATGTTATATCATGGGATTTGGAAGAAGGATTCTTTGAATTCCTCTCATTAGTGCACCTCATGATGGCTTCACTGACTTTCGTCACTATGGCCATATCTTGGATCGGATGCTCGATTGCTGAGGATGGGTGATTCAGATTCTTCATTCTATCAAAGACTACTTCTCATTGACGAAGCCAAGAGTGGTGGTCCTTCTACAAATTACAGCGATATGTGCAGTGATAATTCATGATTCAATGGAAGGAGATTTTGGTTCCGACTCGATTCAGACAATGCTGGTAGTTCTGGTTGGAGGATATCTAACTGCAGGGGGCGCCAATGCGATCAATATGTGGTACGATAGAGACATAGATCCCAAGATGGCCCGAACCTCTGGAAGAGCCATTCCTTCTGGTAGGGTTGAGGCGAGCTCCGCATTATTATTCGGGATTCTTATTTCCATTCTAGGAGTCTGGTGGTTCTATGAAATGTCGAATGAAGTAGCTGCCTTCTGGTCGGCTTTCAGCGTTCTATTCTACGTTTTTGTTTACAGCATTTGGCTGAAAAGAAGAACTCCACAGAACATCGTTATTGGAGGAATTGCTGGTTCGACTCCCCCAGTAATAGGATGGTCCGCTTCGTCGGAGGGCCTGTCTATCTCAACCGAATCATTGGCTTCTGTACTGGAGTCGGTGATTGAACTCGGTAGTCCGATGCCATGGTTCATGTTCGTTCTTATCTTCCTATGGACTCCTCCACACTTCTGGGCTTTAGCACTATACAGATCCGAAGAATATGCAGAAGTAGGAGTTCCGATGCTGCCTAATGTGAAAGGTCCTGAACGAACCCTTTTGGAGATGAAGGTTTACTCAATACTGCTGATCCTTTTGTCGCTAGCGGCACCCACAACGTTAGAGGCAGTCGAAATTGAAGATTGGAGTTATTACGTCCTGAGTTGGACGATTCTAGGAATGAGTCTTTGGTACGCTTCCACGGTCTGGAGGATAGACATTTCAGAAGAGCCCGACGAAACAGGTAGGATCTCCAGCGCTGCAACTTCTTTCTTCGTCTCGATGATATACCTTGCACTGATGTTCGTAGTCCTTGTAACTGGGAGCTTTGGAAAATTTGGAGTCATTATTGGAGCAATCATAGCCACTGTTTTCGTGACTAGAACGGAGTTGAAATCTACCACATAGTCCGATGGTTTGAAACACCTAACGAACCATGGGGGGACACGGGTGAGACAATGGAAGAGCACGACCTAATCTACGACTGGAATGATATCGACTACTCGATAGATCGGGACGAGTCGGATCACCCGCATGAGCTGTGGTTCGACGATGAGACTCTTCGAGACGGTTTGCAGAGTCCTAGCGCGAGAAACCCAACAATCGCAGAGAAAATAGAATTAATCGACTACATGGAGAAACTAGGTATCCAGAAGGTGGATCTAGGTCTTCCCGGAGCGGGACCCTTTCACATAGACCATATTGATTCCATGCTAAATCACATGGGAGAAAATGGATATAATCTCAGACCGGGATGTGCTGTGAGGACAGTTGTCTCAGATATCGAACCACTGGTGGAGCTACAAGCAAAGCATGAGAGGCAGATCCAGGCGAGTGCTTTTCTAGGAACTAGTCCGATTAGGCAGTTTGCTGAAGGATGGACTATGGGGAGAATAATGGAGACCGCTGAGAAAGCGGTCACCTTTGCTGTGGACAACGATATCCCAGTGATGTTCGTAACAGAGGATACTACGAGGAGCAAGCCGGAAGAAATCAAGCAGGTGTATGCGAGGGCGATAGAATTGGGAGCAGACAGAATATGTGTTTGTGACACGTGCGGACACGTTGCCCCGAATGGGGTTAGAAAGCTCCTAGAATTCATCCAGGAAGAGGTCATTCCCGACTCAGGAGTCAAAAGGAGAGAGATAGAGGTAAACTGGCATGGGCATCAAGACAGGGGCCTAGGAGTTGCGAATAACCTAGCTGCTTACGAGGCGGGTGCTGATGTGATTCACGGAACGGCTCTAGGAGTAGGTGAGAGAGCAGGTAACGCACCCTTGGACCAGACCCTTGTGAATCTGAGCCTGATGGGAGTTATCAAGAACGACCTCACCGCGCTGAACGAATATACAAGAAAGGCTCACGAGTATGTGGAAGTAGCTCTTCCGCATAACTATCCAGTCTTCGGAGAGGATGCCTTTGAGACAGGTACTGGCGTTCATGCTTCGGCGGTAATTAAGGCGATGGACAAAGGAGATGACTGGTTGGCCGATCGAGTCTACTCCGGTGTCCCTGCTGGTGACTTCGGGCTACAGCAGGTAATCAGGATCGGGCATATGAGCGGAAGATCAAATGTGATTCACTGGCTGAAAAGAAATGGTTACGAAGCGGAAGACGATCTAATTGCACATATGTTCGATGTGGCAAAGAGTCAGAGAAGGATGATGACCGACGAAGAGGTTCACGATGCAATTTCCAAATTCAGAGCCACGTAGTTAGAGAGCACAGTTATACGGGGGTAAATTCCTCGAAGAACATGAGAGGAAGGATAGTTGCTATTTCGGTACTGATCGCACTGGTGATGGTCTCGTCATCAGTTCAGGCACAAGAGGAGACAGAAGAAGAGGGCAACGTGATTATCGATATAGTGCTACCACTCGCACTCGCGTTCATCATGTTCTCACTTGGTTTGGGACTAACCACCGGTGACTTCGCCTTGGTTTTCAGCGAGCCTAAGGCATTTACGATCGGGATAGTGAATCAGATGCTGGTGCTTCCAATTGTGGGTTTCGCTATTGCAAGCTTGGCCGATCTAGACGGGGAGCTCGCTGTGGGTCTGATGATTCTAGCATGTTGCCCTGGTGGGGTCACGTCAAACATTCTGACGAAGTTGGCAAAAGGAGATACTGCGCTTTCAATTTCCTACACCGCAGTTGTTTCGGTTGTGTCAGTGATTACGTTGCCACTGGTGGTTGGCTTCTCAATGGACCATTTCATGGGAGAGTCGGCGCCGAGTATTGACATCATTGGTCTTGGAATTACCATGTTCTTGCTAACTACTCTTCCCGTGGCTATTGGAATGTCCATCAAGGCTACCAAGCCTAGTACAGCAGAATCTATCGACAGGGGAGTCAGCCTGACCGCTGCGGTTCTCTTTGTGATAATCGTCCTAGCAGCAATAGCTAGTGAGTGGGATACTCTGATGGACAACATCGGAACTCTAGGCCCATCTGTGGTGGTACTAAACGCCCTTATGCTCACTATGGGTTACCAGAGTGCGAAATTACTCAGTCTTGATCCCTCAAGGGCAACTACTGTTTCGATTGAGAGTGGAATACAGAATGCGACTGTAGGAATTACCGTGGGAGGCCTGATTCTTGCTTCTCCGAGTGGGGGCCTATCTACCCTAAGCTTACCTTCAGGAGTATATGGGGTTCTGATGTATCTCGTCATAGCACCCTTCGTTTATCTCAGAATATCCTCTTCTGGACACTCTGAGAACTCGGATAATTGACTAGCAACAAAGACGAACGGCTATATTCTCTGGTTTGCCGAAGTAGCATGTGAGAGTCGCCATATTGGTATTGTTGATGATTTCCTTCTCTCCTGCTGGGCATGCCCTAGGAGGTGAAGAGCCTGAGGAAATACCCACTGTAGTTTTGGAAGATATCTTGGGAACATACTCAAGATCGGTCCAGATTGCGTTCGAGAGGGTTTCTGATATCGACTCGTATGATGAGGCAGAGTTGGCGTTAGCAGATTCCTGGCTGGTCGTGACAGGCATTCCAATCGAGGAGCATAGGTGGACGGCAGCGGAACCTGAGTACAGCGAGCCAGTAAAGCATCTCAGGGGTTCCTTCATATGGAATTTCGAAGATTCTACAAAGGGACTCGAGCAACTTAGGAGTTCGTCCCTGAAGGGGGAGATTGAGTCTTTCTCGCCCCTACTGGAGAAGTCACTCTCTAC
>MDTB01200459.1_pt1 | contig 10545 bp, 8 predicted proteins | sample 811161 | NCBI WGS metagenome assembly MDTB01 (sample SAMN05326650, study PRJNA326480) | marine metagenome | isolation source: seawater | place: Mediterranean Sea | collected 2009
AAACATAGAAAAATTAAGGTATCATAAAGTTGTGATTATGTGTGATGCTGATATTGATGGAAGTCACATATCAACTTTAATATTAACTTTTTTCTTTAGGTATATGAGAGAGTTAGTAGAAAATGGTCATGTATTCATTGCCACCCCTCCTTTATATCTTGTTAAAAAGGGTGCAAAAAAAGAATACGCTTGGAATAATGATCAACGAGATAGTATAATGATGAAGTTTGGAGATGGTTGTAAAGTCCAGAGATATAAAGGTCTTGGTGAGATGAATGCAACCCAACTTTGGGAAACAACTATGAATCCTGAGTTCAGAACACTTAGAAGAGTAGATATTGTAAATGGTATTGAAGCTGATAGAATTTTCTCGATGTTGATGGGCGATGAAGTTCCACCTAGGAGAGAATTTATTGAAAATAATGCTATCTATGCTAATATAGATGCTTAATAATAAATTATGAAAATAACAGTTGTAGGTGCTGGAGCAGTTGGTGCAAGTTGCGCAGAGTATATCTCGATTAAAAACTTTGCGTCAGTAGTAGTCATTTTAGATATCAAGGAAGGATTTGCTGAGGGTAAAGCTATGGACCTAATGCAAACGGCTTCACTAAATAATTTTGATACAAAAATTGTGGGCACCACTAATGATTATTCAAAAACTGCTGATAGTGATATTTGCGTTATTACATCTGGAATTCCAAGAAAACCCGGTATGACAAGAGAGGAGTTAATAGGAATTAATGCCGGTATAGTAAAGGAAGTTAGTTCAAAATTACTTGAATTATCTCCTAATACGATACTTATAGTTGTTAGTAATCCAATGGACACAATGACCTATCTTGTTCACAAAACAACTGGGATTCCAAAAAATAAAATAATTGGTATGGGTGGAGCATTAGATTCCGCAAGATTCGAGTATAGACTTGCAGAAGCATTGAATGCTCCAATTAGTGATGTGGATGGTATGGTAATAGGTGGTCACAGTGATAAGGGAATGGTGCCCCTTATTTCAAAAGCTACAAGAAATAGTATTAAGGTAACTAATTTTCTCTCTAAAGAAAGATTAGATAAGGTTCGTGAAGATACTAAAGTTGGCGGTGCAACACTTACTAAATTATTAGGCACATCTGCTTGGTATGCACCTGGTGCAGCTGTAGCTTCTATTGTACATTCCATAGCCTGTGATCATAAAAAAATATTTCCGTGCTCAACTTTATTAGATGGTGAATATGGACTCTCAGATTTATGTATTGGTGTCCCTGTTGTTTTGGGTAGAAATGGAATTGAAGAAATAATTGAATTAGATATTGAGCCTGCAGATTTGACTTATTTATCTGAAAGTGCAGATGGAGTTAAGAAAACCAATTCTCTTTTAAGTTTATAGCATAACCTGTTAAATATCACTATTAATTATTGGTCTAATCTGTTGCCAGTTAATCACTGATATTATATATTTGCACCACTTTTTATTTAAATGAATTATGCAAAATAAAGGATTAGTTAAATTATTTGCCCTATTGTTTGGGCTTGTTAGTGTCTTTCAGTTATCATTTACATTTAAGTCTAATCAGATTGAAAGTAAAGCAAACGAATATGCTATTGGTAAAATTAGCGAGGCAGAAATTGATTTTGATAAAAAGAGAAACCAAGAAAAAATAGCCTATTTAGATTCCTTATCCAATACTTCTGTTTTTAATATTGGAATTGCGGATTACACATATGATGAGGTTACGGACAGAGCAATGAATTTAGGTCTTGACTTAAAAGGGGGTATAAATGTAATTCTTCAAATCTCAGTAAAGGATATTTTACAGAATTTATCTAATAACAGCAAAGATCCGATATTTAACCAAGCGCTGAATGATGCTGAAGAAATTCAAAAAAATAGTCAGAATACTTATCTAGAGGATTTCTTTATAGCTTTTGACAACATAAAAGGAGATTCTAAACTAGCATCTCCCGATATATTTGCTAACAGAACGCTTAGCGAAGAAATTAATTTCAATATGTCCGATGAAGAGGTGCAACCAATTTTAAAAACAAAAATTGACGAATCTGTGACTTCTGCATTTGAGGTTTTAAGAAAAAGAATTGATAAGTTTGGGGTTACACAGCCAAACATACAAAGGCTTGGAAATTCAGGTAGAATTCTTGTTGAATTACCAGGTGCTAAGGATGTCGAAAGAGTCAAGGGATTATTGCAAAGTACAGCTCAACTAGAGTTTTGGGATGCCTTTAAAGGAGAAGAGTTTCTTTCCTTTATAATCCAAGCTAATGAGATAATTAAATCCAAGACATTAACAGATAATGAAGAAGAAACTGAAATTAGTGAAGTAGAAGAACTTCTAGGATCAGACAATGATTCCATAGCTATTGAAAAGAATCCAATTTTAGACTTAATTAAAGGTCAAGGTTATATGGGTGGACCCGTAATAGCTTTATTTGATTCAAAGGATACAAATACAATATCAGAATATCTTTCTGATACTGATGTCCGATCTTTACTCCAGCCATCTCAGAGATATGTTAAATTTTTATGGGGTATTCCGCAAATGTCGGAAGAAGGTGAAGAACTGGTTGAATTATATGCGCTTAAGGGAAATAGAGAAAATGAACCTCAATTAAGCGGCTCCGTAATTACAGACGCAAGACAATCTTACTCAGTTGACGGAATTACTCCGACGGTAAGTATGCAAATGAATACAAAGGGTGCTAAGGTTTGGGAGGAGATGACAGGAAATGCATTCAATCAAAGCTCACAAATTGCTATTGTTTTAGATGATATTGTTTACTCTGCACCAGGTGTAACTAGTGGACCTATTTCAGGAGGTAATAGTGAAATTTCTGGTGCATTTAACCTTAACGAAGCTATAGACTTAGCTAACGTATTAAGGGCAGGAAAGTTACCTGCCTCTGCTGATATAGTACAAGCTGATGAAGTTGGACCCTCTTTAGGACAGGAAGCTATAAAATCTGGTACTAACTCGTTTATGATCGCTCTTATACTTGTATTAGTTTGGATGATGTTTTACTATGGAAAAGCTGGTTTATATTCTAATGTTGCATTGGTTTTAAATATCGTTTTAATCTTCGGTATTCTCTCCGGTTTGGGTGCAGTTCTTACTCTTCCTGGAATTGCTGGTATTGTACTTACAATAGGTATTGCTGTTGATGCTAACGTTCTAATTTATGAGAGGGTAAGAGAAGAACTTTACAGTGGTAAAAAAGAGAAACCTGCTATTTCTGATGGATATCAAAATGCTTTATCCTCAATTTTAGATGCAAATATTACAACTGGACTAACTGCATTAATACTATATACATTCGGAACCGGCCCTATAAAGGGGTTTGCAACTACTCTTTTAATAGGAATAATAACATCATTATTTACTGCAATTTTTATTTCAAGACTATTAGTTAATTGGGATATTAACAGAGGCTCAAGACTAAGTTTTTCTACCCCACTAACTAAAGGCTTGTTTAGAAATTTAAATATTAATTTCTTGAAACGCAGAAAATTAGCTTATTTAATATCAGGTGTTTTAATTACTTCTGGTATTTTCTCTTTATTTACAACTGGTCTAGATGAAGGTATTGATTTTGTTGGTGGAAGAACATACACTGTTAGATTTGCTAATGATGTAAACACTGAGGAGGTAAAAAAATCCACTGACTTAATTTTTGGTAGTTCAGAAATTAAGACTATAGGTAGTCCAAACCAACTTAAAATTTCAACAAAATATAAAGTTGATGAAAATTCTGCAACTGCTGACGAAGAAGTGCAATCAAAACTATTTGAATCACTTGAGTCATATCTTCCCCAGGGATATACGTATTCTCAATTTTTAGATGCTGAAAATAACGTTGGAAAAATGATGTCAGGTAAAGTAAGCCCAACAATTGCAGATGATATTAAACAATCTTCTTTTTGGGCTGTTTTGGGCTCATTAATTGTAGTTTTCCTTTATATTTTAGTCAGATTCAAGAAATGGCAATTTTCACTCGGAGCTGTTGCTGCTGTATTCCATGATGTTTTGATTGTTCTTGGTATATTCTCTCTAACCTACAAGTTTATGCCGTTTAGTATGGAAATTGACCAGGCATTTATTGCAGCAATCTTAACTGTGATCGGATACTCACTAAATGACACTGTAGTTGTATTTGACAGAATTAGAGAATTTTTAAAAGAACACTCAACCTGGGAATTTGAAAAGACGGTAAATTCCGCTCTTAATAGTACTCTCTCAAGAACGCTTAATACATCATTTACGACTCTTGTTGTATTGTTAGCTATGTTCACATTTGGAGCTGACTCGTTAAGAGGGTTGTTATTTGCGTTGATGGTAGGGGTTTTAGTTGGAACTTACTCATCTGTATTTGTCGCAACTCCAATTATGAAGGACACACTGAAAAAATACAGAGATTAAGAATTCAATCTTAAATATTTTTTGTCTACGTAGAAAGTTCCAAATGGAATTAATGAAGCAGCACTAATAATAATAAATGCTTTAAAACTCCAATTAAATTTACATTTTCCAAGTACTGAAAATAATATGTAGATTACAAATAAGATTCCGTGAGGCATTCCAAGTAATTTTACGTAGGTTGGATCAAACAGTAAATATTTGATTGGCATTGCGATAAAAAGTAGTAGAATATATGACACACCTTCAAGTAAGGCAATTAATCTAAATAGTTTTATCATTAAGACTTTACGGTTTTTTTAAACATAAGATACAGACCAATTAATATAAATGGTATGCTTAATGTTTGGCCAGTATTCATGCCAAATATCCAATCCTCTCTCCCGTCAACCTGAGCTTGTTTGAAAAATTCAACTATAAAACGACTTGACCAAAGGAGGATAAAGAATAAACCAAATAAGTAACCAGTTTTCTTTATTTTATCAGTTTTCCAGTAAATATGGGCAACGATGAAAAATATAACAATGTAGCTAAATGCCTCATAAAGTTGTGCTGGGTGGCGAGCAAAATCTTCACCTAACTTTGAGAATACAACGCCAAGGGCGCTATCAGTTTCTTTTCCAACAATTTCTGAGTTAAAGAAATTTCCGATTCTAATAAATGCTCCTCCTATTGAAACAGGTATTAAAATTCTGTCAAGAATCCAAAGCACAGATTTTTTTAAAATTCTGGTGTTGTATAAATACATTGCTGTAATTATTCCAATAGCAGCTCCATGACTTGCTAATCCTCTGAAGCCTGTAAACTCGAAAGTTGGATTAAATCTAAACGGCAGGAATACGCTAAAAAAATCTTGATCAAATAGTTCTATTTGATAAAAGATTACATGACCCAACCTAGCGCCTATCATTGTTCCTAAAATGGTGTAAACAAAAAGTGAGTCAAGCTTTTCCATTGATAATCCTTCTTTTTTGTATATGATTTGCATTATATAAAAGCCTAAAATAAACGCTAGCATCCACATCAAGCTGTAATAGTAAATTGTGAATTTTCCAAAAATTGTGAAACCTTCTGAACTGGGATCCCAAACAAATTGTAATATTTCCATAATTATTTTCTTTTAAATTTTTTAGGAACAGGGTCATAACCAGATGAACCCCAAGGATGACATCTTAAAATTCTTCTGACTGCAAGATATGATCCAAAAAATAATCCATGTTTATCAAGCGCCTCTATTGAGTAATGAGAACATGTTGGTTGGTGTCTACAAGTTGCGGGAAAATAAGGAGATATGGCTCTTTGGTAAAATTTAATTATCAAAACAAAGGGATAGATCAAAAATTTCATTTGCTAATCAATTGTATATGATGAATCTTTATCGGAATCATTTATAGAAATACCTTTATTTTTTAACATATCCCGGATTTTATCACTAAGATCATAATTCTTATTTTTTCTTGCATCACTTCTTAATTCGAGGAGAATATCAATAACATCATCAATTTTGTTATTTTCAATATTTGGTAAATTTGGTTTTTGAAGTCCCATGATATCAAATACAAATAAATTTATTGAGCTAACCAAAACTTCCCAATCTTTTTTTGAAATACGGGCTTTTTCTTTATTTGTTTTATTAATAAACTTAACAGCCTCAAAAATATTTGCTATTAAAATGGGTGTATTAAAGTCATTATTCATTGCCATGTAGCAATTATTAACCCATTCTTTGACATCAAAATCTGAATCGTTGCTAAAATTTTCAAAATTTTCTAATATTAAGATGCTATCCATTAGTTTATTGAATCCTTTCTCTGAGGCTAAAAGAGCATCATCGCTAAGGTCCAAAACACTTCTGTAATGAGCTTGAAGCATAAAAAATTTCACACATGACTCAGAGAAAGTTTTAGAAAGTAGATTAGAACCTTTTGAAAAAATTTCAACCGGTAAAATATTATTGTCAGTTGATTTTGACATTTTCTGACCATTTAAGGTCAGCATATTCGCATGCACCCAATAATTAGCAGCATTAGTACCAAAACAAATATTTGATTGCGCAATTTCACATTCATGATGAGGAAATTTTAAATCAATTCCCCCTCCGTGAATGTCAAAAATATCTCCCAAATATTTATTACTCATAGCAGTACATTCGATATGCCATCCAGGAAATCCTTCACTCCAAGGGGAACCCCACTTCATTATATGTCTTGGTTCAGCTTTTTTCCATAATGCAAAATCTTGAGGATTTTTTTTATCAGATTGTCCGTCTAATGATCTTGAATTATGTATTAAATCCTCTAAATTTCGTTTACTTAAAACGCCATAATTATTTGACTTATTATACTCAATGACATCAAAATAAACAGATCCATTTACTACATATGCCATGCCGTGATCAATTATTTTATTGATAAGCTTGATTTGATCAGTAATATGACCAGTAGCGGTTGGTTCAATATTAGGAGGTAATAAATTAAACTTTCTTACTGTTTCATGAAAATCGTAAGTATATTTTTGAACTACTTCCATTGGCTCAAGATTTTCAAGTCTGGCTTTTTTACTTATTCTATCTTCACCCTGATCTTCATCGTTTTCAAGATGACCCACGTCAGTAATATTACGAACGTACCTGACCTTGTATCCGATGTGAGAAAGATATCTATATATAATATCAAATGATGTAAATGTCCTAAGATTTCCTAAATGAACATTACTGTAAACAGTTGGTCCACAAACATACATTCCAACATGCCCTTTTGTAATAGTATTGAAATTTTCTTTTTTGCCAGAAATACTGTTATAAATTCTTAATTGCTGATCAACAGAATGCATGTAATAAAATTACACTTTAAATTCCATTGAAAGAAGTATCTAATTGAATATATTTTAAGAATTCATCTTTGGTAGAACTATCATATTTGAATTTACCACCAAATTCACTTGTTACAGTGCTTGAGGAAGTATCTTTTATTCCTCTTGAATTTACACATAAATGCTTAGCATCAATTACACATGCTACGTCATCTGTGTTAAGTGCTTTTTGTAGTTCTTTTACAATTTGCTTAGTAAGTCTTTCTTGCACTTGAGGTCTTTTAGCGTAATAATCAACTATGCGGTTCATTTTTGATAACCCAATTACATTTCCACTGGAAATGTATGCGATATGTGCTTTACCAACTATGGGTAAAAAATGATGTTCACATGTAGAGTAAAGGGTTATATCTTTTTCAACAAGCATTTCTTGGTATTGATACTTGTTATCAAATGTTGATGCTTTTGGTTTATTTTTTGGATTTAATCCACAAAATAATTCGTTAACATAAGATTTAGCTATTCTTTTCGGAGTACCCATTAAACTGTCATCAGTTAGGTCTAAACCTAGAGTCAACATTATTTCTTTTACATGATCTTGGATTATCAAAATTTTTTCTTCATCTGACTTTTCGAAGGCATCGTCCCTAATTGGGGTAAAATCAGATGTTGATATGTGGTCGTCTCCAATTTCGTCATCGGTTAGTAGAATTTTGTCATTTATTCTCATAACTATATTTTTTAATTTACAAAACTAATTTAGCAATTACCGTGCCTAATATAAAGAACATTTTTTAAGTAAAAAAAATAAATTAAATTAGCCTTACACAATTGATTAATGAGGCCTAAGTATAGTCTATTATTTTTTTTATTTTTTTCATCTTTATTAATTATCTCACAGACAAATAAACATGATTCATGGATTATTGAATTCGATGATAACGTTTATTCACCACTAACAGATCAAGAGGAAGTATATATAACCAATGCGTTTGGTAATAAGTTTTTTAAAAAAATTCTGAAAATTAATGCTTTGGAAATTTATTATAAAGATATTTTAAGAAATAGGGTTAAAGTTTTATTTAAAAAACATCATGAAGGTGAATCTTTAAATAAATTAAGTTCATTGCATAATATGAATATTATTTTTGATAAAAATAATTTTAATCCACTCATATATGGTTTTGATTTTGAATCAAAGAAAAGTCAAGCTTATAGAATTGATAATACTGATTATATAGTCATTATAAACCCCAAAGTTTTAAGATGAAAATGAAGAACCATTTGATGTTTTGGGTTTTATTTATAATTGCTTATTTATCATTTTCACAAGCTTATAATATTGATGAATGGGATGGACAAACAATAACAACTTGCAGTGGTGTCTTTTATGATTCTGGGGGACCAAGTACTGTGTATGGCCCTAATGAGGATTACACAGTTACAATTTGTCCAGAAAATCCTACTACGCAATACATTGAGTTAGATTTTGAAGCGTTTGTGACCCAGCCCGTCATATCTTCCGCTGGAGATGGCTTGATAATATATAACGGAAATAATATATCCGCGCCCCAGTTTAATGTTTTTTCTGGAACAAGTGCAGCATCAAGCCCTGGATTTATTGAGGCCGATAATCCATCAGGGTGTTTAACAATTCAGTTTTTTAGTGATGGTACCGCTTCAGGCTCAGGTTGGGAGGCTATAATTACTTGTTTTGAACCCTGTCAAGATGTAATAGCCTCAATTGAATCCAGCCCAGAAGCTGGTCAAAGCGGATCAATTGAAGCTGACCCAGGTCAAAATATAGATTTTACCGCAATTGGAAACTTTTCAAATGATATTAGTGATGATGCAACATATGAGTGGAATTTTGATGATGGCTCTGTGGCCAGTAGTCAAAATGTTCAACATTCATTTGTGGATCCAGGTTTATATACTGTTTCTTTAATTATAACTGATTACAACGATTGTTCATCAAATACAGCAGAGGTTCAAGTGGTGGTTGGAGCTTCAATACCTGGAAATCCATACGTGAGTGCCGGTGATGATCAAATATTGGTCTGCGAGAATTTAACCACTATTCAGGCTGACTATCTTTTAATTGGTGAAACTACCGATTACAGGGTTGAACCAATTCCTTTTGTTCCTCCTTTTCCTTTTGCTGGTTTGGAAAATAGTATAAATATTGATACTGATGATATCTGGGATGAGATTGAAGATTTTCCATCAGATGACGATGGAAATCAATTTGATTTTTGTTTCTTCGATGAATTTATTCCTCAATTTCAAGTAGGCTCAAATGGAAATATAAATTTTGATCCCCCATCTACACAATCTTTTAATGGTTACCAGCTTAATGGGGCTACAATTCCCAATAATGTTACAAACCCGTTAATAGATACAAATATTTTCACCCCTTTTCATGATATTCATCCTGGGATAAATGATGCAACTGAAATTTCTTGGGAAATTATTGGTGACTTCCCCAACAGAGTATTAGCTGTTAGCTATTTCAATGTTCCAATGTATAGTTGTAATTCTCAAATCGCATCTCACATGGCTGTATTTTATGAGACTACTAACATTATTGATATTTACATCCTTAATGCTCCCTATTGTTCTGTATTTCAAAATAATAAGATTGTTGGTATTCAAAATAATGAAGGAACAATCGCATATGTTCCACCTGACAGAAATAATACTGGTACATGGACAGCTGAAGAAGAGGCCTGGCGTTTTACTCCAGTAGGTGATAGTATTGTTGAATTTGAATGGTTAGATTCTGACGGAAATTTTATTTCAAATGAAACTGAAATTGATGTTAATGTATATGACACAACATTATTTACTGCTAAAGTTACTTATACTACATGCACTGGAAATATTACTGTAGTTAAAGATGATGTAGTTATAAATATTGAGGAGCCTCCTTTTAATTTTGAAGCAATAGTAGAGCATGATGATAATGGGACTATTAATATTATTGAGGGAGATAATTTAGATTTTTGTACCGATATTTTACCGATAACAATTAGCAGTCAATATGAATCAACAACTGCTACATATCAGTGGTATCTAGATGGAGAATCAATTTCTGGTGATAGCTCATCAATAGTTTTAGACAGTCCCATTTCTGGAGAATATGTTGTTGAAATATTTGATTTAGATTGTACAGTATATGATAATATAACCATCCAAATTGATGATCAAGATGATCCTTCCTTTGAGTTAACTGCGACATGTGATGGGGCAATGGCATTAATCACGGGTGATATTGGAGGTACTTTTAGTTTTGTTGAGGATCCTG
>MDTB01013080.1_pt1 | contig 10544 bp, 6 predicted proteins | sample 811161 | NCBI WGS metagenome assembly MDTB01 (sample SAMN05326650, study PRJNA326480) | marine metagenome | isolation source: seawater | place: Mediterranean Sea | collected 2009
ATACCGTAATAAAAAGTAATAATTTTTTCATTTTAAATCAATTTTTAGTTAATATGATGCAAATATACGAAATTATTTAAAAAACTACTTTTTTTTTGCGATATCAACAAATAACACCCTTCTTTTTTGCTAAATCCATACCTGTTATAGCTTGATTTGCAAGTGTTTAAGAAAAAATTGTAAAATTCACTAAATTTGACCAAAAATTAGCTAAATAATGAGGAATCCACATCTCTCTTACAGAACATCTAATCCTGCATTAAATTCCAATACATTTAAGAATGTAGTTAAAAAAGACTCTTTATCCCTGAATGAAACTATGACAATTAGAGGAACTGTTGATAAAACAGCATTAGCTTTGTGTATGTTAGTAATTTCAGGTTATTACAGTTTTTCTCAAGCAAATATAACCCTAATGATGATTGGAATGGGCTTGGGGCTGATATTATTTTTCATGATCATATTCAAAAAAACTTGGGCTCCATTTACTGTTCCCCTCTATTCTATTTCACAGGGCTTTGTAGTTGGAGGTATTTCATACTTCTATAATGCTCAGTATGAAGGAATTGTATTACAGGCGGTTTTATTGACTGTATTGGTTTTATTTTCAATGTTATTTGCTTATCGGTCTAAAATAATAAAGCCTACTGAAAACTTTAAATTAGGTATTTTTTCTGCCATGGGAGCAATATTCCTATTGTATATTATAAGCCTTTTTATGGGTTTTTTAGGGTCAGGTCTTTCAATATTAGATCCTACAAATTCATCTCTTGCTAGTCTTGGATTTTCATTTTTTGTAGTTGTAATTGGTGCATTTAGCCTTGTTATTGACTTTGATTTTATTGAGGAAGGAGCAGAAAATGGAGCTCCAAAATATATGGAGTGGTACGGTGCTTTTGGTCTTCTGGTTACTCTAATATGGTTATATGTAGAAATAATAAGATTACTTGCTAAATTGAGAAATAGGTAATCAAATAATATTTGGGATTTTCATTATATCAATGACAAACGCAAGACCAAATACTTCTCTCAATTCTACTTTTTTAATTGTGTTATCATCATACAAAGCTTGTATAATCAGAGTTGTAGACAAATAATCATTTATTTTCATAAATACTGAAAGAGTGTAATCCACATCAATATTATCGGCTTTATATAAATAATCAGAGTATAGGTTAATACCTTGCTCTAGGGAAATTACAATTAAAATCTTTTTCACTAAATAAAATTTAAAATTATAAATTATTCATTTTTCTTTAAAATTTAGAATTCATAATTTGTTAACTATATGACTATCAAAAAATTTATCATATTTCAAATTTTTACTCTTTTTGTACTATCATGCTCTAATACAAAGCAAGAATGCATAGTTGAGCTAAATTCAAATTGGGAATTTAAATCTGAGAATGACAAAGGGTACTTACCTGCATATGTCCCTGGCACAGTACATCTAGATCTATTGAAAAACGGAAAAATTGATGATCCGTTTTTTAGACTAAATGAGCATCAGCTACAATGGATAGATAAACTTGATTGGCAATATAGAACAAGTTTTGATGTAAATGATTTTCATTTTGGTTATGATGTTATAGAGTTAGATTTTTTTGGTTTAGATACATTTGCTGATGTCTTTTTAAATGATTCTCTTATTTATTCATCGAATAACATGTTTATTGGAAAAACAGTGAATGTTAAGAAAAATATTAAAAAAGGGAAAAATAATTTACTAATAAAATTTAAATCTCCCATTGATGTTGGAATTGAGAAGTATGATAAGTTGGGGTACGAACTGCCCGATAACGCTAATGATCTTTCAGAAATTGGTAAAGTAGCAGAAAATAAAAAGGTAGGAGTTTTTGAGAGAAAAGCCCCCTACTCTTTTGGTTGGGACTGGGGACCTAGACTAGTAACATCAGGAATTTGGAGGCCCATAAAAATTAACTTTTGGAATAATTTTCAAATAAAAGACCTTCATTTTACACAAAAAATAGTTGAAGATAATGCTTTTATAAAAGCCGAGGTTGAGGTGCTTTCCTTTTTAGATAATCAGAACGTGACTGGCAAAATATATGTTGATAATAAAATTATTAAAAAAGATCTTGTTCATTTAAAAAATGGAAATAATAAATTCTCAATTCCTTTTACAATTAGTGAAGTCGATAGGTGGTGGCCCAATGGTATGGGGAGTCAGAAACTGTATGATATAAGGCTAGAGATTTCCCATGAAAACTATATATCTAAAGCCTCAAAATCAATTGGAGTGAGAACGATTGAACTAGTTACCCAAAAAGATTCAATCGGAAATAATTTTTTCTTTAAGGTCAACGGAATTCCCACATTTATGAAGGGAGTTAATTATATTCCACAAGATGTTTTTTTACCAAGAGTTAAAGATGATGATTATGAAAATATAATTTCGGCGGCGGTCGATGCTAATATGAATATGATTAGAGTATGGGGGGGTGGAGTTTATGAGAAAGATTTATTTTATGAATTATGTGATAAATATGGATTACTTGTTTGGCAAGACTTTATGTTTGCCTGTGCGATGTACCCTGGAGATGATAGTTTTTTAAAATCTGTTGAGCAGGAGGCAATTTACAATGTAAAAAGGATTAGAACACACCCATCACTTGCATTATGGTGTGGTAATAATGAAGTCTTATCAGCATGGGAAAATTGGGGATGGAAAAATGATATAATCGAAACTCAATCACAAGAAATAGCAGATACTATTTTTAAGTCTTACAAGCAGATTTTCCATAAAATATTACCCCAGGTTATTCAAAATTTCGATAGCACTACGGATTATTGGTCTTCTTCGCCAAGTAGCTCAACAGGAGTAACAGAATCCATGACAAGTGGAGATGCTCATTACTGGGGAGTATGGTGGGGCAAAGAGCCATTTAGCAAATATGAAGAGAAAATTCCAAGGTTTATGTCAGAATTTGGTTTTCAATCTTTTCCTGAATTTTCATCAGTAAAAAAATATACTAACCCATCAGATTATGATATTTACTCGGACGTAATGAAATCACATCAAAGATCCACTATTGGAAATAGCACAATTGAAGAATATATGCTACTCCATTATAATGTTCCTGATTCATTCGAACATTTTTTATATGTAAGTCAATTACTTCAAGCAGAGGGGATTTCATTAGGGATGGAGGCCCAAAGAAGGAACAGAGACATATGTATGGGTAGTCTATATTGGCAATTGAATGATTGCTGGCCAGTTGCATCTTGGTCAAGTATAGATTACTACGGAAAATGGAAGGCACTACACTATTATACGAAAAAGTCATTTGAAGAGTCTATTTTATCATTTCATAAAAATAATAATGAGATAGTGGTCTATTTTGTAACAGATAAATTAGATAGTGAAAAATATAAGTATAATCTTCAGTTAATGGATTTTTCGGGGAAAATGTATAATTCTTGGTCTGGTGATTTCAATTCAAAACCTAATAATTCAAAAGTAATTAGTAATATAAATTTATCATCAGTCAGTGATGATAGTGACTATTTTAATGATAAATTTATCTTCTCATACATAACACTTGATGACGTAATCGTTACTCAAAAAACAGAGTATCTAACATCTTTAAAAAATCTTAAACTAACTAAGCCAAAATTTAATTACGAAGTTGATATAGAAGGAAATTCTTATGAAATCAAATTAATTTCTGAAAATTTGATAAAAAATTTATTTATCGACTCGAACTCAGAATATAATTTTTCAGATAATTATTTTGATCTATTACCAAACAAAGAAAAAGTAATTAGAATAAATCGAGATAATTTTAGTTCTGCTAGCTCATTTGAAGAAAATCTTCGTTTTATAAGCCTCTACGATACTTATTAATTTTTATTAAAAAGTTTGAAAATTCCACAGGAGTTTTCACATCCCTTAATCGGACATTACTTAAATCTATTCCTAAAAAAATTAGTTTATTTATTATTACTTGAAATAGTTCATTAACCGATAATATTATTGAAATTTTATTTTCACATTTTTCAATGTTTTCTTTTAATATATTTGTTTTTTTGTAACCAATAAGCTCAACTTCCTTAGCCTTAGCAAATAAAATATCACTTGTTATTTTATTCATTTCAATATCATTTAATTTATCGTAATAGATTACTTTGGCATCACTGAATTTCAAATCGTATACCTCTTTAATTTTAACCTGATAGAAGTTCCAAATATTTCTGTAAAGATTATTTTCTTTTTCAATATTAAAATCGAATATTTTATATTGGTTAGAGTAAGAAGAAATTATATAAGGATATTTTTTTTGATGAGTTATATAAAATAGTGTTTTGACTAGCTGAATAATTTTAATTTTTATGTGATTAAGTTTCACATATTTAAAAACGACTCCTTTATTTGATTTCTTAAATTTTAAAAAGCTGCTATTATACTCATATATCATTGAACCTAGTAAATCATTCTTATCGTAGTTATTGTGAACCTTGTAATTCATCAAATCTGAAGGCTTCATTCCACCACAAACCATAAGCATTAAAAAAATTGAAAGTGATTGAACTTGAAACATATTCTCTGATTTGTTTATTGCTTTAATAAAATTATCCTTATCAAATAATACTTTATTTAATTTTTTCCCTCTATGTTCTAAGACATATTTGGGTATTACAAACCTTCTTGTAATAAACCCATCACGGTAGGCCTGATTCATAATTACACCAATTTTTTTTATATAAGAGTTAACCGATGAGACTTTTACACCACTTCTTTGTGCTTTTAATTTAAATTCTCTTATTGTGTTGTTGTCTAAAAGATCATTAAAGCTAATAGTAACTTTATTTAAATGCTTTTTAAACACCTTGATGACATTAAAATAATCGTTCCCTGTTATTATATTTTTATTCTTTATAAAGTTATTTTTTACATATTCTTCAATTGAATAAATGTCAATTCCTTTTCTTAAGTAATTCTCAAGCTCAGTAAATGACCAATTATTTTCTAAATATTTAGCTAAGGCATCCTCTTTCTTATCTTTTAGTTTTTCTAGCGTAATATTTAAAGCAATGGAAAGAGTAATTTCTGGATTATTAAAATACCCATCTTCAATAAAGACCCCTGTATTTATCTTTTTCCTGTAATTTTTTTCACTACAATCATAAATTACAGCTCTTTTATTCCCCTTTGTTTTGTATGTAGATTTTGTTATTTTTATGTTCATAACTTTACATAAAATAATTCAAAATTTTAAATATATATTCCTAATATTAAAGATATAAAAAAAATATAAGATAATATAATATAATAAATATTTTGAATATTATTCAAGCATTTTTATTTTCAAAAAATACTATTTTTCAAACATAATATCCTTATCTAAAATCTCACTTATTATCGCAATCAATTCTTTTTCATAATTCATTATATTTGCTACGCTTAAACTGTTTCTTCCTTCGTAAATACCCTCTAATACTCCATCATTTATATTCTTTAAGGATATAATACCGCTTTTTATAAATTCTGCATTCGTTTCTTTATATATACCTATCATATAAAACAATAGTTGTAGGTTATAAATTCCTTTTTCATTTTTTATATCGCTAATCTTCTTCACATCCAAGTTTCCCTTATATAATTTTTTACCGCTCTTATAGTCGATTATTCTTAATTCTCCGTTTATTTCATCTATCCTATCTATCTTTCCTCTAATCTTGTATTCCCTTAGATTACCTTGCAATGTTGATGAAAATTCCTTCTCTATTGCAATAATTTTAATATTATTCCCCTTTTGTAAGTATTTGAGATCAATATTTATTACCCTCTCTACATATTTCTTTGCTGTTTCGATTATAATTACATTTTTGCCTTTCTTCAAGTTTCTTTTTTTTACGTATCTCTCAGCCGTAAATAATACACTGTCGTTAACACGATCTTTTAGTTCTCTCAAAGATTTATTTTCTAGTCGTTTGCCCACAAGCTCACTATACAGTAATTCTAAGGTGTCATGAATTATATTGCCCAGAGTACTTGAAGTTATTGTCTCCTCTATGTTTTCTTCCTTTAGACCAAGAATATAATTTTCAAAAAATTTGATTTTATTCAGAGAATATAAACATAACATCGAGGCACTAATCCCATTACTAAACAAGGTTTCTATTTTTTTCAGTACCGCACTGGTTTTTTTATAAACTATTTCGGTTTTATATTTTATAGCTGTTGCTGGAACTAGGATGTGACTATTCACTTTATGTATTCCCTCTACCTCTATTTGCCTAATAAATCTACTTACCTCTCCATTATTCATGCTGTCTGGTTCAGTATTATATAGCATCCATACGTTTTCTGCTCTTTGAATAAATCTGTAAAAATGATATGCAAATACAGCATCTTTTTCTTTAAAAGTTTGAAGATTATTTGCTTTCTTGATTTCATATGGAATAAAACTATTATTATTGTTTCCAGAAGGAAGAATACCTTCATTCATTGAAGAAATAATGATGTTTTTATAATTCAATAATCTAGTTTCAAGCATTCCCATAATCTGAAGACCTTTAATCGGCTCTCCGTTAAATGGTGTAGAACTTATTTCACAAAGTTCTTTAAAAATTACTTTCAATGAATTTATATTTTTTAGAAAATCAAATTTCTTACTTGAAATTTTAATTTGCATGAATATCTTATTGATCGCATATAATAATTCTATATTTATGAAATCATTTTCAGGATTTTTTGAATAATATTTTTTTATAAGATCTATTAATTGTAAGCAGGAACTTACGCCTTTACTAGCATTGTCCCATTTTGAGAAAAGTAATTTGTAAATCCTTTTATTTTCTTTATCAATTTCTATGATTTCATCAATAGTCATGTAAATAAGATTCTCTTTTTTAATTTTTTGGCATATGTCAGTCTTTTTATTTAGAATTGGAGCAATTAGTTCATGCGATAAAATTGACAATAAGTATTTATAGTAAAAGCTAGATTGATTTTTTGAATGAACGCTTAACAATAGATAAAAAAATGAAAAAATATTTGAATTTTTTAATGGGTACCCCATAGTTACGTTTATATTTTTAACATTTGGTGGAATTGAGTTAATGAGAGGAATAAGCATTGTTTCATCTGCTAAAACAATAGCGGTATCATCAAGCTCCTCTGAATTTAATGAATTAAGTAATTGGCCAACATATTTAACTTGACCAATATTTTTTGGAGTTCCTATTGCTTGAATATTCTTTTTCCTTTTATAGTCATCGAAAAATATTTCTAAATCATTGTTTTTATAGTATGGCCAATTTTTCAAGTATGACCTAATAAATAAACATGCATTATTGTATTCTGAGCTTAGATATTCTTTGTCTATATCCCAATATATTTCTCCATTATTACTTATAATTTCCTGAATAATTTCAGATTCGGATTTACTTAATGCATTGAAACCGATAAAAATATGATTGATATCTGAAGTACTTTCAATATAGCCCTGAATTCTTTCTACAGCCTCTCGATAAATTAAACCTTGATATCCTTTTCTTCTTCTGGTTAATCTGTCATTTAAACCCTTATGATAAGCTTTAATTTTCCCCCAAAACTCTTTATAGTTTTTGATTAGGGTAGTTTCTTTTTCATAACTTGACCAATGAGTCAAATCTTTAAAAGCTTTTAAATAATCAAATAAGGAATCTGTGTTACAGAGCTCCCTATCAATTTCATTATAATCCTTTAAAAGAGTTTTAGCCCATGAAATAAACTCCTCAAAAGTTTCCCTATCACTATTCTTAGTATGATGAGTGTAAACATTATAAAATTCAAAAAGTAATTCTGTCTCTGAAATTTTTTCTATTCCTGAAATTATCGACATGAATTCTTCTATGTCATAAATTTTTGGAGCAAATATTGTTTTCCTTGAAAAATTACTAATTTCCTTTTTTAGGAAAACTCGAGATCTTTTGTTTGGAAGTATAATAATGCTATTTGAAATATTTTTTGTCTTATCCGCAAATAATTTTTCAATAACATTTTTTATAAAATGGTGCATCTTATAAAAATAAAAAACGCTTCGCATTTAGCGAAGCGTTTTTTTAATATAGTATGAGAATGTTTTAAAGAATTATCTCACAAATAAGATTTCAACCCTTCTGTTATTAGCTCTTCCTGCAGCATTTACATTCGTATCAATTGGATTATTTTCACCAAATCCAACAGCATTTAATCTGTCAGCTGAAATATTATTTGATGAAAGGTAGTCAACAACCGCAGCAGACCTTCTTTCGGACAAGGACTGGTTATAAACTTTAGTTCCAATACTATCGGTATGACCTTCTACACCAAAATTTGCATTTGGGTACTTTAGGATAATTGTAACAATTTTATCAAGCACAGGAGGCGTACCATCCGTGAATGTAGTTTCACCAAATGCGAATTGAATACCTCTAGAAAGCTCAGTTATTTTAGCCATATCCTCTTCTGATGGGCCCTCTGGGCAACCGTTATTTGCAACGGTACCGGGAACTTCAGGACAGTTATCGTCTTTATCAACTACACTATCACCATCAGTGTCAGGCCAAGGACAACCTCTATTTCCTCTAGGCCCCGCAACTTTTGGGCATGCATCTTGACCATCAGCAATTCCGTCTCCATCGGTATCTGGACATCCTCCCATTTTTGCTAAACCAGCAACCTTAGGACATCTATCCTTATTGTCAGAAATTCCGTCTCCATCAGTATCTGGACATCCGTTAAACTCAGTTAAACCAGCTAACATTGGACAGTCATCTTCACTATCTTGGATCCCATCACCGTCAGTGTCTGGACAACCATTAAATTCTTCTAAACCGGGAACTTCAGGACACTCATCATGATCGTCATAAATTCCGTCTCCATCCGTATCTGTTCCTCCAAATTTAACAGAAAGCATTGCAGACCATCTCATTGTTCCACCTTCGTCAAGTAGAGGGGTATTTGACATACCTAAATCATCCATATTATGTTTATAATCTGCCATTAATGTAAATCCAAATACATCACTGAACCAATGATTTACACCAATAGAAAGGTTTCCAGTAAGACCATCTTGATCATCGAACCAAGTCCACCCAGGTCCAACACCAACAAACGGCTCAAAGTCCATCCCCAATACTCTAATTGGAAGAGCATCTGATAAATCATATTTTAACATTGCATCAACATTAAAATAATCATTTGTGACATCAGCTAATTCAAGCCCTGTTGCGTATTTGCTAATACTATTAAAGGAGCCACCAACTCCGAATGAAAGATTATCTCCTATGTACTTTGAAATTGTGAACATCGAAACAGGAGATTTAGCTGTATTCCAGTTTTCATCTACGTCGAAGAAATCTGCAAACTGAGTGCTAGTATCAGCTTCAACGTCGATCGCGTTTGTACCAAAGCTAAATTGCCATGGGTTATTCTTATCTTGAGCTTGTAAACTTGAAAGCCCAAAAACTAATAAAGTAGTTAAGAATAAAGAGTAAAATTTTTTCATAATTTTTTATTTACTATTAAATATTTTCCGCAAAAATACGGATTTCAAAGTAAATTTAGTCATTTTCTCTGAAATTCAAGCTTTATTTTGATGACATTGCTCTGTCTGTTAACTGAATAGGCTTTATTTACAATGCTTAATTTTGATTTTTTCGCCTATGTATATGAGTATTTTTCCAACAACCGTAATATTCATCTCTTGTAAAACAGCCTCGTATTTATTTAGCTGATTTATGTGAGATAAACTTTCTGATCCTGTTTTGTAATCTATAACAGAAACCTCCGAATTATCGAGAAAAACCAATCTGTCAGGAACCAATATTATACCACTTTTTGAAATTATTTCTCTTTCATTAAAACTAATTAATTCCTCTTTATAATATTTTTTCAGATCGGCATGATTTATAACCTCCAAAATATTCCTCTGATATTTTTCTTTTTGCCCATCATCAATTGCTCCTAAATCGTAAAATTTATTTAGAACTATTATAATATCTTTTTCTGATCTAATTTCCTCCATTATTTCATGAAAAATATTTCCCTCATCCTGTGCAACTTCAAAATCATTTATCCATGAATTAGAGTTTTTTAAACTAATTATTATATTTTTTTTAATTCGAGAATTAACTGTAACATGATTTTGAATTAAATTTTTAGATGGTTTAATTTCTGTCTTGTTTAAAGTTTTTACCCCAAAATCATATACAGATTTAGAATTATCCCAGGCATTTATTTTCTTTAAATAGCTGATAAAAATACCAGAGTATAAATTGATTTTTTCATTTCCTTTAATGTCAATATTTTTTTCAGAAAGTAAGTAAAGCTCTTTTTGCGCTCTTGTTAGTACAACATACAATAAGTTAATATTATCAATCTCTAATTTTCGTCTGTAACTGTAAAATAAATCTTTATCTATTTTTTCTAAATCTTGATTAATATTAATTAGTGATTTTTTTAAATCAATATCCTTTTCATCTTCAATATTAATCCATGTTTTTGGATTTAAATCACCATGAATATTAATATTTGCATAAGGATAAATAACGAC
>MDTB01137583.1_pt1 | contig 10544 bp, 9 predicted proteins | sample 811161 | NCBI WGS metagenome assembly MDTB01 (sample SAMN05326650, study PRJNA326480) | marine metagenome | isolation source: seawater | place: Mediterranean Sea | collected 2009
AAAGTTTTTAATTATAAAAATAAGATAATTGCTGAAAAAAAAATAATTTCTGAAATAAAAAATAAAAATATTAAATTAATTTGCCTTGCAGGTTTTATGAAAATTCTATCTAAAGATTTTATAAAAAGTTTTAAAGATAAAATATTAAATATTCATCCCTCCTTACTCCCAAAATATAAAGGCTTGAACACTCATCATCGAGCAATATTAAATAGTGAAAAATATACTGGTTGTACTGTACATTTTGTTAATTATCGATTGGATTCTGGAAAAATTATTCTTCAAAAAAAAGTTAAGATTAGCAAATATGATACTGCTAAATCATTAGAAAAAAAAGTTTTAATTCAAGAGCACAAGCTATATCCAAAAGCAATCAGAAAAATATTCAGTCTTTAAAAAAGAAATCTATTTCAATTTTTGCATTTTCAACACTATCAGAGCCATGAACTGAATTTTTATCAATTGATATTCCATATTTTTTTCTAATAGTGCCCTCATCAGCATCTTTTGGATTAGTAGCTCCCATCAACTCTCTATTTTCGAGAACTGCATTTTCTTTTTTAAGAACCATTACTACAATAGGTCCTGAAGAAAGATATGCACATAAATCATTGTAAAAAGGTTTAGTTTCATGAACTTTATAAAATTTTTCAGCTTCAGATTTTTCAACTTGAATTTTTTTTTCTTTTAAGATTGAAAATCCTTTGTTTTTAAACATCTCTTTAATTTCATTTTCTAGATTTCTTTCAACTGCGTCTGGTTTTATAATTGATAAAGTCTGTTCTAAATTACTCATAATAGTCTTCTACTAGTTTGTTTAATAATCTAACTCCATAACCTGTTGCACCACCTGAATTGAGAGCACCACCGTATTTTGAGAAAGCCATACCAGCTATATCTAAATGAGCCCAAGGTGTTTTGTTTAAAATAAATCTTTGTAAAAATTGTGCCGCCGTAGTTGAGCCAGCTCCACCAACATAATTAATATTTTGCATATCTGCGTTTTTAGAGTCTATTAATTTATCAAAATTTTTATTAAGAGGCATTCTCCAAACTTTTTCTTCTGTCTTTTTACCTGCATCAATTAATTGGTTGGATAATTTATCATTATTAGAAAATAAACCAGCGTACTCTGATCCTAAAGAAACAATAATAGCACCAGTTAAGGTAGCTAAATCAACAATAAATTTTGGTTTATATTTTTCCTCTGTAAATGTGAGAGCGTCAGCTAATACTAACCTACCTTCTGCATCAGTATTTAAAATTTCAACAGTTTTACCGCTATAAGATTTTACTATATCTCCTGGTCTTTGTGCATTACCACCAGGCATATTTTCTACTAAACCAACAACACCCACAGCATTAACTTTAGCTTTTCTCAAAGCAAGACTTTTCATCAAACCAACTACTGTAGCTGAGCCAGCCATATCGTATGTCATATCTTCCATAAACTTTGCAGGTTTTAATGATATACCTCCAGTATCAAAACATACACCTTTGCCAACAAATGCGACTGGTTTTGAATTATTTTTAAGCCCTTTCCATTCCATTGTAACTAGATAAGAACCTCTTACACTACCTTGACCCACACCTAATAAAGTATTCATTCCTAATTTTTTTAATTTTTTTTCGTCAAAAATTGTAATTTTTAATCCAATTTTTTTTAATGATTTTAATCTTTTAGCATATTCATCTGGATGTAATATATTTCCAGGTTCTGATACTAGGTCCCTAGCAAAAAAAGTTCCCTCCTCTACTGCCTCAAATTTTATTTGATCAGTTATTGATGGTTTATTTTTTCCTATAACAGTTATAGAGATATTTTTTTTATTTTTTTTAGATTTATATTTTTCAAAAGTATAAGACTTTAATTTTAGTCCATGTAAAAAAAAGCCAACAAAATTTTTCAATGAACTTCTAATTGTATCACAACTAATAACAAAAGAATTTAATTCCGAGTCTTTAAATTTGTCATAAAATGTAGCCCCCAAACTTTCCGCCTGGGAACTTTTTATGTTTTTTTTAATAGATACCAGGATTATTTTTCTCTTAGATGAAATATTATAACTTATTATCGTTTTTTTTTTATCACTTACTGTTAGTAAATCAGAAACATACAAATATTCTTTAGCTGAAATATATTTTTTTATGCCTTTGGTATTAAAAGTGTCATCAACAAATAACACAAGATTACCTGAATTTTTTTTTAACGATCTATTTTTAATATTTATTTGTAATGACATAAAATTTAATACACTCTAAAGGATATGGATGTTATATATGAATAAAAATAGCATATTTCAATGAAAAAAATTTTATTTAGAAAACTTTTGCATGATTATTTAAGTTTTTTTTTCATAACTCTTATTTGTACTTCGATTGTTATTTGGGTTTTTCAGGCGGTTAATTTTCTCGATATAATAATAGAAGATGGAAGAGATTATTTGATTTATATTACTTATTCAATTTTAAATTTTCCAAAGATTGTAAGTAAAATTTTTCCCTTCATATTATTCTTTAGTCTTTTTTACGTAACAATAAAATATGAGTTTAGTAATGAATTAATCATATTCTGGAATTATGGTGTTCATAAAATAAGTATTATTAATTTTATTTGTAAAATTTCAATTATATTAATGATAGCTCAAATATTTCTAACTACAATTATTGTTCCAAATTCCCAAGATCTTGCAAGGTCATTCTTAAGAACATCTGACGTAAATTTTTTTGATAACTTTGTTAAACAACAAAAATTTAATGATACAATAAAAGGGGTTACAATTTATGCAGACAAAAAAAAATCAAATGGAAACTTAGAAAATTTATATTTAAAAAAAGAGATGGGTAACAATCAATTCCAAATAACTTATGCAAAAAAAGGTGAGTTTAGTGAAATCAATGGTAAACCATTTTTAATTCTCTTCGACGGAGCAACTATTTCTTCAGGGAATGAAAATAGTTTAACAAATATTTCATTTACTAAATCTGATTACTCATTGTCTGATTTTGAAGCTAATACAGTTACATTCCCTAAAACTCAAGAACTTTCATCTTTCAAACTTCTCAAATGTTTAAAATATTATTATAAATTTCTTTATACTCAAAAATTTGACTCGGAAAGTAAATTGATACTTAACTGTAGAATTGATAATATGAATAATATCTTAAAAGAATTTTATAAAAGATTTATCATACCTATTTACATACCAATATTATCTTTGATACCTTTTATTCTTATTATTAGTTCAAAAGAAAACTCCATCTATCAAAAACTTAGGTTAATTACATTCATAGTTGGGTTAACTGTGGTTATTTTTTCAGAATCAACAATTAGGTTTATTTCTATAAACTTGGTTCAAAATTTTATTTTTTTTTCTTTTCCAATAATTTTTTTTATTACCATATACTTATACTTTTTTTTAAAATTTAACTTTATTTACAAAAAAAAATAACATGAAAGTTTATGTTAAATTTATATCTTTAATTTTTTTTAAATCACTTTTTTTTGTATTTTCAATTATTTTTAGTTTAGTTTTTTTATTAAATCTTCTGACTGAATTAGAATTTTTTAAGAATATGGATGTACAAACAAGTTTTACTCTTTTTTTGTCATTATTGAATTCACCAGCATTGATATTTGAGATTTTTCCATTTATTATGTTATTAACTGTACAGCTCACTTTTATAAAACTATTTGAAAATCAAGAAATAGAAATTTTTAAATACTCTGGTCTTAAAAATTCTAAGATAATATTGATTATAAGTACTATGTCTATTCTTACAGGAATTTTAATTTTATCACTTTTTTATAATTTATCCTCAAATTTGAAAAATATTTACATAGAATTAAAATCTAATTATTCAAGTGATGGAAAATATCTTGCTGTTATTACGAAAAATGGGCTCTGGATAAAGGATAAAATAGATAATAAAATAATAATTACAAATGCCTCTTCTATAAATAATAATTTTATAGAAAATATTTTTATTACAGAGTTTGATGAAAATTTTAATATTATCAGAAATATTAAAAGCAAAAAAATAGATATATCAGATAAAAATTGGAAGATTATTAATGCCAGAATATATTATGAAAATGAATATTTAAAAAATCAAAATATTGAGTTAAATACAAATTTTGATTTAAAAAGAATTAAAACATTATACTCAAATCTTGCTGCACTTAATCTTTATGAGTTATATCAACTAAAAAAAAATTACAAAAAACTAAATTATTCTTTGACAGAAATAGATTTGTATATACTCAAGCTACTTTCAAGCCCTTTATACTTTTTGTTAATAGCAATATTTTCATCACTAATAATGTTAAGAATAAAGAAATATAAAAGCACAACTTTTAAAATTTCTGTTGGATTATTTTTTTCAGTTTTTATTTATTACTTAAATAATTTTTCTTATGTATTAGGTGGTGCTGAGAGAATATCTTTATTACTTTCAATATTGATACCTTTAATTATTTTATTAACAATAAATACATTTTTGATTTATAAAATTAATGATAAATAATATTTTTAAATTAATTCTAATTATTTTTTTAGGCTTGATTTCATCAAGTATACATGCTTCCGAAAATTTTAATTTCGATATTACAGAAGTTGAAATTTTAGAAAATGGAAATATATATAAGGGAAAAAAAAGAGGAACTATCACCTCAGATGATGGTATTATTATTGATGCTGACCAATTTGAGTATGATAAAAAAACAAATATTTTAAATGCATTTGGCAATGTTAAAATAAATGACACTATTAATAATTACGTAATTTTTTCTGAAAAAATAATTTATGATAAAAACAAAGAAATAATTTTTACAACAGATAAATCTAGAGCAATAAACTACAATGATAATACAGAAATAACTGCTAAAGATTTCGAATACAATAAACCTAAAAAAATCTTAATAGCAAAAGATAATGTTATAGTTAAAAACGACGTTAAGAATTATTCAATTAATTCAAATTACGCTACCTATGTTATGAATGAAGAAAAAATTTATACAGAAGGTAAAACCAGCGCATTAATTCATTCTAAATACAAAATAGACTCCAGTGATGTTATTTTCTTGAAAATTCCAATGAAATTAATTTCTGATAAAAATACAACAATTGTCGATAACTTTAATTTATATAATCTTAAAAAATTTAATTATTTAATAAATTCAGAAGAACTCAGGGGTGAAAATATTATTGTAAAATCAAATTTTAAATCTCCAAAAAGTGATAAATTTTACTTTTCAAGCGCTAATATAAATCTTAATACACAAAACTTTGTGGCTAAAGATACTAAGATTAAGCTTCATAAGAGTATTTTTGATGATACAAAAAATGATCCTAGATTATATGGAGTTTCATCTAATAAAGATGGAAATATAACTACTGTAAACAAAGGTTTATTTACACCATGTAATGAAAATGAAAATTGTCCTCCTTGGTCAATTAAAGCCACAAAAATAGAGCATAATCAGAACACAAAACAAATTATTTACGATAATGCAATTTTAAAACTTTATGACTTTCCAATTTTATACACACCAAAGTTTTATCATCCTGACCCGACGGTTAGAAGATTAAGTGGCTTTTTGAGACCACAGCTTAATAGCTCTGATGATTTGGGAGATTCAATTCATTTACCCTACTTCCACGTAATCTCGTCAACAAAAGATTTGACTTTTAGACCAACATTTTTTGAGTCGGAGATAAAAATGTTGCAAAATGAATATAGACAACAAAATAAAAACTCAACATTCATAACGGACATTGGTTTGACTACTGGTTACAAGCCATCATATGCCAATAACAAAAAAAAAAGTATGACACATTTATTTGCTAACTTTTTTACAGATCTCAAACTAAAAAAATATGATGATAGCGATTTGTTTATATCGATTGAAAAAGTTTCAAATGATACCTATCTGAAAGTTTTTGATACAAATTTATATGGGAATAATTTGACACCAACAGATTCTAGTAATTTAAAATCTGAAATTAAACTGATGTTAAATCGTGAAGACTACAATTTAAATACAGGAATGATAGCATATGAAAAACTAGGAACAAAAGATGACAGTGACAGATTTCAATTTATATTACCTTACTATAACTTTAATAAGTATTTTAAATCTGAATTCAATGATAGACAGCTTAATTTTTCATCTTCTGGTAGCAATGATTTAAACAATACAAATGAGTTAAAATCTAGAATAGAAAATAATTTAAATTATCAAAGTGATAGGGTAATTTCAGGAATTGGAATAGTGAATAAATTTAACATTTATTTCAAAAATACAAATACTATTGGTAAAAAGAGTAATTCATTAAAATCAAGTCCTGATATTGAATTGTGGAATATTAATGAATATTCAGCAGAATTACCTTTAAAAAAATTAAGTAAAAATTTTAATAATTTCATAACACCAAAAATATCTTTTAGATTTAATCCAACTAATATGAAAGATCACTCTACATCTTCAAGGGGTATAGGAATAAGTAATTTATTTAGTATTAACAGATTGGGAATTAATGACTCTTTTGAGGAAGGTAGATCTTTAACAGCAGGAATTACTTATAAAAAAGAAAGATTAGATGATATAAACAAATATTTTAGTGTTCAATTTGGATCAGTTTTTAGAGATAAAGAAGGTAATTTTATTCCAAAAAGTTCAAGTTTAGATAAAAAAGCGTCAGCTTTATTTGGATCTGTTAAATCTAAATTATCCGAAAACGCTAATATAGATTATAATTTTAGAATTGATAACAATTATGATAGATTTGAATATAATGCAGTTACCGCAAATTTAATATTTAAAAATCTTGATACTTCATTTGAATGGGTTGAAGAAAATGGAGATGTGGGTGACACCAACTTTCTATCAAATTCATCAACCTATAAATTTAATGATGAGAATCTCATAACATTTAAGACTAGGCGAAATAGAAAAATTAATTTTACAGAGTATTACGATTTAATTTATGAATATAAGAATGACTGTTTAATTGCTAGTGTAAAGTATAATAAAAAATTTTATTCAGATAGAGATCTTAAGCCAAGTGAAAGCTTACTATTTAGCATGACTTTTTATCCGTTTACAAGTTACGAACACAATGAAACCAATTTATTTAAATAATGTCTAAATATTTCACAGCTTTTACTTTGTTTTTATTTCTGAGTTGCAACTTTGCTTATAGCTTAGAAAATAAAATTTTATTAAAAATTGATCAAGAAATAATAACAACCGTTGATATCGCTAAAGAAATAAGTTACCTGCAAGCCTTAAATAAAGACATAAATAAGCTTGATCAAAATATAATAATTGGCATTGCTAAAAATAATTTAATTAAAGATAAGATCAAGCAAATTAAACTATTAAAAAATATAAATAAATTAGAAATTAAATCTGATCAATTGAAATATTTAATTAAAAATATTTATTTAAATATCGGATTAGCCAATTTAGAAGAATTTAAAGTATACCTAAGAAATCATGACTTAAAAATAGAGATGGTTGAAGAAAAAATTCTTATAGATGCAAATTGGAAACAATTTATATATATGAGATATAAAGATCAGATCAAAATAGATAAAGAAAAAATTGTTCAGGAGATTAAAAATAGAAAAAGCAAAATTTATAAACTATCCGAAATTCTTTTTACGCTTGAAGGTAACGAAAAATTAAAAACTAAATATAATATTTTAAATAAATCAATTTTAGAAAAAGGTTTTTTAAATACAGCTTTAATTTATAGTATATCTGATAGCTCAAGAAAAGGTGGAGATCTTGGTTGGGTAAATTCTAATGCAATTTCTGCAAAAGTTTTGAAAAAATTATCTTTATTAAAAGTAAATGACCATACTGATCCAATTATTGTGCCTGGTGGATTTCTTATACTAAAAATTGAAGATTATAAAGAAGAAGAAATAAAGTATGATATTGATAAAGAAATTGAAAAAGTTGTAAACAGTAAATTGAATGAGCAAATTAATTTATTTTCAAATTTATATATCAATAAATTAAAGAAAGATATTATAATTAATGAATTATAGACCAATAATAATAGTTGCAGGAGAACCAAATAGTATTTTTTTTGAAATCTATTTTAAAGCATTAAAAAATTATAGTTATAAAAATCCATTAATTATAATTGCATCTAAAAATATTCTTTTGCACCAAATGAAAAAACTTAATTTCGCAATGAAAATTAGATTAATTGATATTAACAAAATTCATGAGTATTTATTAGATAATAATTCAATCAATCTTCTTGATGTGAAATATAATCAAAAGAGAGTATTTGAAAAATCCTCAAAAAAATCTAACCTTTATATTACAAATTGTTTTAATGTAGCAACCAAACTTTTAAATGATGGTTTTACTGATAAGCTCATCAATGGTCCTGTTAATAAGAAAAATTTCTTAAATAAAAAATTTCTAGGAATAACAGAATATCTTGCACATAATTTCGATGTACAGAGTACAGCAATGTTAATTTATAATAAAAATCTTTCGGTTTGTCCTGTCACAACACATTTGCCCCTAAAAATGGTTTCAAACAAAATTAATCCAAAACTTATTTATAATAAAATCATGCTTATAAATTCTTTCTATAAAAAAAAATTTTCAATTATTCCTAAAATTGCTTTGTTAGGGCTTAATCCACATTGTGAAAGTGTACTAAAATATAATGAAGATGAAAAAATTCTTAAACCATTAATAAAAAAATTAAAAAAATATAATATAAGAGTAAGTGGACCATATCCTGCTGATACTATTTTTTTAAGAGATAATAGAAAAAAATTTAATGTAATTGTTGGCATGTACCACGATCAAGTATTAACTCCTATGAAAACATTATTTGAATATGATGCGATTAATATAACCCTCGGTTTGCCTTTTAGTAGAGTCTCTCCTGATCATGGTCCAAATGAAAGTATGCTAGGTCAAAACTTATCTAATCCATTGAGTCTAATAAAAGCAATAAAATTTTTAGAAAAAAATTGATTATAGCTAAAAAAAGTCTTGGACAAAATTTTTTAGTTGATAAAGAATTGTTAAATTTAATAGTAAATTTGACATCTATTGAGGGTAAATCTATTCTTGAAATCGGTCCTGGAACTGGAAACCTAACATCTTTAATTCTAGAAAAGAAACCCAAAAAATTTTGCGTTGTTGAAAAAGATAATGATTTGGCAAAAAAACTTACTAAAAATTACAAAAATAAAATAAAGATTATTAATGAAGATATTTTAAAAATTGAGGAAAGTTTATTATTTAGTGAAAAAATTAAAGTTTTTGGAAATTTGCCTTATAATATTTCTACAGAGATTCTGAGTAAATGGATAACTAACTTAAAAGATAATTTTTGGTTTGATTGCCTTATACTTATGTTCCAAAAAGAAGTTGCCGATCGCATAATTGCAAAATCTAATTCTTCGCATTACGGAAGATTATCTATTTTAAGTAACTGGAAGTTACAAATAAAAAAAATCTGTGATATAAAATCAGGGTCATTTTATCCAAAACCAAAAGTTGATAGCTCATTATTAATTTTTACTCCTAAAATGCATTTTTATCCTATAAAGGATTCTAAAAATCTTGAAACAATTACAAGAATTTTTTTTAACCACAGAAGAAAAATGCTAAAAAAACCGTTTAATCAACTTTTTAATGGTAATAAAAAAATATTAGATAAGCTTAAGATTGATTTAAATCTTAGACCTCAGAATTTAGACTTTGAAACCTACTATCAATTAGCTCAAGAATATGAAAATTTAAAAAGTTAATTTTTCTATATGATTTCTAATATACTCAATATCATAATCTTTTGAGCCGTTATTTACTTCTGCATTAATTAAATTTTTTATTTTGGAATAACAAGTTTCAATATTATCATTTATAACTACGTAATCATAATTGATCCAATGTAGAACATCTCTCCCAAACTGTTTCATTCTTTCCTCAGCAATCAATTTATCTTTCATATCTCTATTTGAAAGTCTCTGAAACAATATCTCTTTACTAGGTGGTAAAATAAAAAATGAAATTAACTTATAATCTAAATTTTTATTCTTGATTTGGTCAGCACCTTGCCAATCAATATCAAACAAAACATTTTTACCTTTGTTAAGTTTGTTGATAACTGGTGTTCTAGTAGTTCCATAAAGATTACCAAAAACCTTTGCATATTCTAAAAATTCTTGGTTTTTAATAAATCTTTTAAATTTGTTCTCATTTACAAAATAATAATCTTTATCAGGTGTCTCATTAGGTCTAGGTTGTCGAGTTGTGTGTGATATGGAGATTTCAAAGTTATCCAGGTTTGATAACATTTTTACTAATGTAGTCTTGCCTGCTCCAGAAGGAGAAGATAAAATTATCATTACCCCATCGTTGTCTGAGGGCATTAAATTTTTAGTTTGCTTTACCCTCGATAAACTTAACTGCATCACCAACAGTTAAAATTTTCTCAGCTTCGCTATCTGATATTTCAGATCCAAATTCTTCTTCGAAAGCCATCACTAGTTCAACT
>MDTB01148466.1_pt1 | contig 10544 bp, 13 predicted proteins | sample 811161 | NCBI WGS metagenome assembly MDTB01 (sample SAMN05326650, study PRJNA326480) | marine metagenome | isolation source: seawater | place: Mediterranean Sea | collected 2009
TAATTCAGAATTAAGGACACATAGACTTCTAGCTGCATCTTTACATGATAAATAGTGTTTCAAAATATTTTAAATTGTTGATATGAAGGTATATCTATTTCATACCTTTTCATAGCTGATAATACATTACCATAATCATTAAAATCTGTTCTTTTTAATTTTGGAGGTGATGGTGGTGTATCACTATCATCCGGAAATGAATCATATTCATGAAATGACATTATTGTTCTATATATATATATATATATATATATATTATTTATCTAGATCTAGTTCTTCTTTTACGTGTTCTTCTTTTTCCCGCTCTATTTTCTAATATTACACTTCTGTTATATAAAGAACCTGGTGTTTCATATATTGAATGTATATCATCATAATAATATTCAGGATAGTAATTCTTATATTCTAGACCTCTATTCCATATTCTTAATAATAATTGACGATCTAAATTATCTATTATAAATTTTAACTTATCTTTCCAATTTGTTTCTTTTATTGATTTTTTGTCAAAATATTTATTTAAAATTTCAAATAACTCACCAAATAATTTACGATACTTTTCATCACGTTCTGGTTTTATATAATAATCTAAAATTTTTTTACGTTTTTTATTTACTGTTAAACTTGTTAGTTCTTCCGAAGTTAAATATGATTCTTCGATTAATTTTTCTATTATTTCATCTATTATTATTGGTGACAAATTATTGATTAACATTTTTATTTTACTTTCATCTTTAAATTTATTTAATTTCACATATCCATCTGAATGATATATATTTGATGAAAATAACTGAATATAATAGTCTCTAAATAATGATGATGCTTCTAATCTAGGGTCATGTGATGATCTTACTGATTGTTGACCTAATCTAGCAAAATGATCATATATGTTTTTACGTAGTGTATTTGTTGTTTGTTGTCTTCCATCACGTCTTACTGTATAACGTTTAAATTTACTTCTTGCTAATTTTTGTAATTGACTTGCTCTATAAGTATTTAATTCATCCTTTTTCATATCTATTGATGCTTGAACAACTTCTGGTATTAATGAAAGTGATTTTGGGTCATGTTTTAATAATGTTAAATATGATTTTGTTGCTAAATCTATATTACTAGGCATATATTATATAGTAATATAAAAAGGGGGAACCAAGGTTCCCCCAAACCCCCCTCCTGTTGATACTAATTAAATTCAGGCAAATCATAATAGTCCTTGTCATCTGGAAAATCAGGATATTTATTCACTACATAATTAAAAAATAAGGAAAAATAAGATATATATTTAAGAGCATAATAAATAACAACTATATATTAAAATTGATTTAAATATAATTTTATGTAAATTATTAGCACAAAATGTATATAACTCCTATAAAAGCAGTTTGTTCACCAAATAAACAAACAAGAAAAATAAAAGATGGAACTCAGTTTTGCTTACGCTACTATGTTGATTTCTCCGATAAATTTGTCTCATGTGGAGTTAATTTAACAGATCAACAAAAACAAGAAGTTTACGACGAGTATAAAAAGTTATGTTATAAATATGGAGAGGTTATTCATGTAGAAAAATCTGAAATAAATGATTTCATGATGAGAAATTTTAGATATGTTGAACCTGTTATAGACGACTATCCCGAAAAGGATGTACCAATCCCTCCATACATTTTAGGATTATGGTTGGGTGATGGACACTCACATAAACCTTCACTAACAAACATAGATAAAGTTATAATTGATGCTTGGAAACAATATGCAAATGATTGTGGTATGAGAATTACATTATCAAGTATAAAACCAAGAAAAACCAAAGTATGTCAACATGAAACTGAAACTGTATGTGACTATAACATTGTTGGTGAGATTGGAAAGCAAAACAGTAATCATGTGTTATCAAAGCTTCAAAAACTGAAGTTAATTAAAAATAAACATATACCAGAGATATACTTGAAAAATTCAATAGAAGTCAGAAGAGAACTATTAGCAGGATTACTAGATACTGATGGTTCTTTAGCATCACATGGTAAATATGAAATTAGTCAAAAAAACAAACAGCTTTCCGAAAATATTGTTCAATTAAGTAAAAGTTTGGGGTTATATACTCAAATTAATGAAACCACAAAAAAATGTACAAATAGCAAATCTAATCCTCAGCATGAAGGCACATATTATAGAATATATATACGCATGTATCTTAATACTCCTAATATACCAGTTAAATGTGAACGTAAAAAAACGTCTATGGTAAATGCTAATCATCAGTTTTATCCTATATTTGACCAACAAGGAAATGTTATTGAAGCAAAAGATAAGGAGATAACTAAATGGGATGAAAAATTAATCAAAGAATTAATTATCACTGTTGAAAAATTTAAGGTACTGGAACCCAATCAAAGAATTCCATGGAAAAAGTTATATGTATTGAACCCCAATTTACCCAGATGTAAAGGTAATTCAATGCGTTCGATGTATAGAGAAGTTGACCATGAAACAAAAAATATCTATCAACAAGAAATAGAAGAAGCTGAATTAGATTTATCAAAACTGATAGAGAAATCCTGGTTAAAAACCTATAAAAGTATAGAAGAAAAATGGCTTAACAATAAAACTATTTCAATACCAGAACTAAATTGGATAATTGGGCAGAGAAACTACATTAATGATTATAACCCTTATATTATTAAAAAACAATTGTTAAATAAATTATTCTCTTTACAACCAAAGTCAAATGTGGATAATCTTGTGAAAACATTAGAATACATACGTAATGAAATTCAAGCAAATGGAGAGTTTGAAAATGTAGTTTTATTGAAAAATAACAAACTATACATACCAACTGCAACAAAATATAATAGTGTTGGAATGACTGTTAATAATATGCTTAGTTTTATCCGTGGCAACAGTATAAGTAAAACGTTTGATGATCTAAATAACAAAGCCGAAATTAAAAATAAATATGAATATATTTTAGATGATTATCATTTTGGTGATGCCGAATGTAGAAAGGATATGGTATTACAGATGGATAATAATAAAAATATTTTGAAACACTATTTATCATGTAAAGATGCAGCTAGAAGTCTATGTGTCCTTAATTCTGAATTACCATCAGCTGAAACATTAAGAAAAAAAATATCGGAAGCTTCAAAATATGGAAAAAAAGAGTGTGGTTATTATTGGGCTTCATGGTTAGTATATTATAAACAAGAATAGATTATTTAATACTATTAACACAGGAGGGGGTTTGGGTGAACCTTAGGTTCCCCCCCCATGATAATATAATCCTTGACTTAGATAAACTAATATTGATGATAATAATAGTTTATGAATATTTTTATTATATATTTTATGTGGATTATAAAAATAATTTACATAACTATACCATATTAGTACTGGTATTAATCCATTTCTTCCACATCGTTTTATTTTTATATTTTCTCTTTTTTTATATTTTAAAGCAATTATTAATGGTAGATGATGAAATATTAAATCTCCTATAAATAACTTTATTCCTTTTATTTCCCATCTTTTCTTTCCTATTTTTAGTGTAATTATTCTGTCATTAGTATATACTGTATAAGCACCCATTATTGATGTAGTTATTAATGATGTATGTAATGAATTTGTATATGGTAATATTTTCATATGTTCAGCAAATGCCCATCCAAAATTCCATGTTGTCCAATATTTTAATGCCATATTATTAATATTAATAATACTAATAATAATAATAATTATCTTTATTACCATTGTTTATTTTTAAAATCTTTATATGACATTTTTTCTGGTTCTATATTATTTTCTTTATTATCTTTTTCAGCTAGTTTTGGGTCTATAAATATTTCCTTACATACTTCACCAAATTGATATGATCCCATTGTTTGATCTATTTTACCTGTTTCTATATGTTCTAATATTGTTATCATTTTTGCTGTTAACTCAATTGTTCTATTTGAATCATCAACTAATAATTTTTCATATAATTTTGGCTGTTTATTTTTTAAATATTCACAATTTTTGTCACATATTTTTTTTAATTCTTCCTTATTTGAATATTTTAATTTTAATATAAATAAATTATTTATATCACGTTTTAAATATTGACTTTGTTTTTTTTTCTCTTATTTTATCTGTTGTATCTTCTATATTATATTCACTATTCATCTTTTTTAAATATTCCTTTTGTGCTTCATCCATTATTATTTATTTTAATATTATATTTTTAATATTAAAATAATACTTATTCAATTAGTATTTATTCAATTAAAATTTATGGATATGATGTTAGAATTTTTCCTGAATCAGTATGTGTTCCACAGCTACCTCCGCCTACTAATGTATATTCCGTTGTTCCTGCTTCTTGTTGTCCACATAGTTTTCCACCTCTTTGGCCACCTACTAATACTGATTTTTCTTTAATTATTTTTTTTACTTTCTTAGGTTTAAGTTTTTTTGTTACTGAACGTAACTTTTTACGTACAACATGTCTATTTGCTAAATTTTTTACTACACTTGCTACTTTATGATTTCTTAATGTAACAGCATGTTTTGTTACTGGATTTTTCTTTGCTGTTTTTTCCATTACACTTTTTGCTTTTTTAGTTCTTGATATAAATCTTTTTCTTGCTGATTGAAATCTTTTTTGTTGAGCTTTTAAAAAATGATAACATTTATATATAAAATAAATATTTTATTTTTTATAAATTTTTTTCTGTTTTACTAACTTTCTTAACTTTATTATATAACGGAGCCTTACTATCTATTTTTAATCGTTTATTATTTTTTTGTTTTTTGAATTTTAACTCCGTTTTTGTGCTTTTTTTATTTGTATTTAGTTCACATAAAGATGGATATTTATCTATTAAATAATGCGCTGATTTTGTAACACGATCGCTTGTACGGGTTACTTGCATTCCTCCTTGTTCTTTATAATATTTTGTTCTTATTGTCACGTAATTATATCTTATTACTAAACCATCCGCATTATAATATAATATACTACGTTCAAAATCTTCTTTATCATCTATTGTTACCTTTATATTTTTCTTATGTACATTTTTATTTCCCCACATTGCTCCTACTATATAATATAAACCAGATGATATACCATAATTCATAAAAAATGGATTTGCTACAGCATATATACCCCATAAATTTGCTCCTTGAGACTCCGCATAACTAAACGCATCTTTTATAAATTTATCTAAACCTTTTAATTTACTTAATTTTTTAGGAGTTTCTAAATAATCTATACTACTTAAATCATCATCTAAATTTAATATATAAGTATTTTCTGGAAAATAATTAGATATAAAATTACGTATATTTTTCATTCCAACTATTCCTACAATTATTTTACCATAGCTATTTTTATCTAATGTTTCTTCATATATCTTTTTTTCTTCATTATTTGCGACAAAAACATGAATTTTTTTACTATTTATTTTATTTGATTTTAACATTGCTAATGTTTTACTTTTTAGTGTTTCTGATCTTTTATATGATGGTATTGCTATTACATAATTAACCATTTGTATAATATTATATTATATTATAATATATTATAATGTTAACAAATCAAACATTAGCTTTATTTAAACAAAAACAACCATTATTTATCTGTATATTTAGTGTATTAATATTTCAACTTACCTTAACATTTACTGTTTTTTATTCATTAAAAGATGAAGAAAATCCATTATTAAATAAACTTATTAAAGAATACCCATTTCTAAAAAAAAATCCTATTACATCTTTCTTTCTTATTCCCCTACTTATTTCATGTTTCTTATTAGGTTTTATTTCTTTTATACCTAGCTTCCCTATTAAATTCTTCCTATTTTCTATTTTCGCATTTTTTGAAGGCTTTTTACTTACATTAGCACGCTCTACTGTTTCTAATGAAACTATCATGTTTGGCTTATTATCTACTATTAGTATTTTTGGATTAATGTTATTTTTTAGTGCTATATTAGTTAATTTAAATTTTGATATGCTTAAATATGGACTTTATTTATTTTTTGGTATGTTAATACTAATAATTATTAGTCTTATTAATGTATTTTTTATACAAGATGATATAGTAAGTAATTTTATTAAATTTTTCTTTATTATATTACTTAGTATATATATTATTTATGATACATACTTAATTCTATATAGACCTACAACATTTAATAATGACTGTATTTCTGGTGCTATTAGTTATTATTTAGACTTTATTAATATTTTTATTAGGCTAGCTGATGAATAACGGAAAAAATTGATTTATTATTATTATTTTTAGTTATTAGTAAAAATAATAATAAGTATGATTACTAATAATACTTTTAAACAAATCCTTACTGATATTGCCAAAATGCCTTATTATAAAAATTGCTCTGCTTGTTCTGGTCTTACTACAGCACCTCCTAACCATGAACTTGCTATTGAACAGGTACTTAACTCATATAATATGTTTCAGTTTAATAGTATTAAACTTAAAAAAAAAGATAAACTAGATTTAAATACTTCTCTTATTTCTATGCCTAATTTTACATATATTAGTCAACCATTTGGTTCACACGATTCTCCTGATTTTATTATTAAAGATGAAAATGGTATTATTCTATGTTTAGAAGCTAAATCATCTACTACAGTTTATCCACTATATAATAGTGGTGGTATTCATCCACATTATATTTATATCTTTTGTAGTGAAAAAACTAATCAAACTGTTATTTATAAAGGATCTGATATTATTAGTGAACAACAACATAGACTTATTACTGAACATATTCAACTTCAGCGCCAACAAGATATTGAATTAAATAAAAAACTTGCTGAACTTGATACAAATAATAGAGGTATATCATATTATACCCGTCCTATGATTGGCCAAAAAGGCGAAGCAGTAAAAACTAATTATTTCACACATCAAAATAAAGATACTGCTAGGAATAATGTTTTAAATTATATTTTATAAAAATATATAATAATATTTAATATAATGAATAAAAACTATATATTTAATACTTTTATATATTTTTTATTAATTATACCATCATCTAACTTCATTCTTAATTCACGACCTAGCATTTTTCGTCATAATATTGTTATATTAAATAATCAGTTCTTTGATGATGAACCATGGCCACTACCCGATAATAAAAATGATCCTTCTCAAGATATTCCATCTGATACAAATCCTGACTCTACTAATTCATTATATGAAAAACCTACTAAAGAATCTCCATTACGTGATTTTCATGGTAATTCAAGAGTTAAATCTTATTTAGCTAAACAAGTTAAACAAAGTGAAAAATTAAGTAAAGATAAAAAAAGTCAACATTTTGAAGTACTAGATGAATCTCATACAACTTTTGATGATATTGGTGGATATGATTTAGTTAAACATGAAATTATGCAGTGCTCTGATTTATTAGTTAATTATGAAAAATATGCTAAATTTAATGTACGTATTCCAAAAGGTTTAATATTAGAAGGTCCTCCTGGAAATGGCAAAACATTACTAGCAAAAGCATTTAGTGGTGAAACTAATTCTTCATTTATACATGCTTCTGGTAGTGAATTTCATGATAGATATGTAGGCGTTGGTTCATCTAAATTAAGAGAATTATTCACATTAGCTAGTAAAAATATTCCATGTGTTATATTTATTGATGAAATTGACGCAATAGGAAGAACACGAGGAAATAATGAAGATAGTGCTAACGTTGAAAGAGATAATACGCTAAATGAATTATTAGTACAATTAGATGGTTTTAAAACATCAGATGGTGTCTTTTTAATATGTGCTACAAATAGAATTGATTTATTAGATAAAGCATTATTAAGACCCGGTAGAATAGATAAAAAAGTCTATATTGGTAATCCTGATACTTCTACAAGAGAACAAATATTAAATATTCATCTCAAAGGCAAACCTATTGAAAAAATCATTAAATTACATGATTTAATTGAAATAACTAATGGTTTATCTGGAGCTGAAATTGAGAATCTATTAAATGAAGGTATGCTAATGGCTCTAAGAGATGAACGTGAGATGATTACTAAAGAAGATTTAGAATGTGTTATGGGAAGATCATTAGCTGGATTTCAAGTTACTAAAAATATTTATAGTGATGATATGATTAAACGTATTGCTTATCATGAATTAGGTCATGCTATTAGTGGTATGTTATCTAAATCACATGCTAAAATGCGTAAAGTTAATTTAAATTTATGGTCCCCTAAAACACCAGGTTATACTATTTTTGAAATCGATGAAATTGATGCTAATATTTTTACTGCTGAAAAACTATTTTCACATTTAGTTGTTTTACTTAGTGGACGTGTAGCTGAGGAGATTTTTTTTAATAATAGTGTTACTACAGGTGCTGGTAAAGATTTAGAAGAAGCGCATAAATTAGCCCAACAAATGGTTCTTACCTATGGTATGGGTAGTAGAAATATATATTCTTATGCTAGTGATAAATCTAAAGAACTTATTGATGAAGATGTATCCTCATTAATTTTAAATGCTATTAGTAGATCTAGATATTTATTAGAAAATAGTATTGAATTAATGGAAGAATTATGTCCTATTTTAATAAATACACAAGTACTTACACGCGATACTATTGAAATGAAAATATATCGTAAATATCCACAATTATTTAAATTAGATGACTAGGATGGGAGAACCTAAAGGGGGAACCAAGGTTCCCCCAAACCCCCTCCTATGTTTTTAATCATCATCATAGCAATCATCCATAATCGAAGAAGTCTAAGACGTCGGGGTGGAGCGTGCTGCTTGTCGTGGAGTCCGTATCGTCGCCCCACCGCTCTCTCGATTCGCAAAGCGGATAACCACGAAACATAACAGGCGGGCCCCACGGCGCGCCCGAGACCATGAGCGTTTCGCAATCGCTAGCGCGTACACGAATCCAATTACCCGAATTAAATAGATCTGATAGTACAATCACATATCGAGATGAAATTATGCCGTCAGCAATCAAATGACTATCTTTAATTGGTGCATCAGCAATTACATTTTCCCGCCTAGTAAGAAATTTTCTGTCTTCCTCGTTTGGATATACACTGCTAATCAATCCCAAACTTATAGATGCATCAAAAATTGTTAAGTTCCAAATGTTTTCATCGTGCCAGCTGCCTGTTATCCACAGATGAGCATCCTTACATTCTTTTACAAGATCCTCTTCATCCCATTCATCCTCGCTTATTGCATCCCAATCCCGAATCCAAGCAAGTCTATTGTGTATACGCTTCCACGATTTATTGTTTAAGTTATTTCGAATGTCCCAAGGATAAAACATATATGATTTAATTTTACAAGTTAACTCGTCTGGAAGATTTTTTAAAACCCAAGACATTTGTTACTATATTGTGCTGGTTTTTTTCTATTTTTACTTTCAATTTTTACACAAAATATGAAGAAATAAAAATTGTAAATAATTATAATGATAAAATCAAAGGAGGGGATTTGGGGGAACCTTGGTTCCACCTTTTCTTGTTCTTTTCTTTCTTCCTTTTTTACGTCTCTTACCTGCTTTCCTAGTAGCTACACTATATCCTGATATCTCATTTATCATTTCAGAAGGTAGTACATTACTTCTTGTCGCAGTTACTCCCCTACTACTTAAACTTCCTAAAATAGATTTCGTTTTCATTGCATCTTTACGCAATGCTGCTTTATTATTTCGTGCAATAGATCTTTCATATTGATCTTTTAGACTCTCAATTTTACGAACAGTATTTTTTTTATTAGTTTCATTATTATTATTATCTGGATAATACTCATCTATAAATTTCTCTAATACATAATTTGTTTTTAAATTTCGTTGTACTATTGGCATTTTTCCTAAAATACCAAGTTTATCTAATCGTTCTACTTCATTTGCAAGTTGCTCACCATCATTTTTCATTAATTGTTGATATAAAGAATTTTGATATCTTACATAACTATATTCGATTATAATATCTTTTTCGGTTTGTGTTAAACGATGCTTTTGAATAATATTTTCTATATTATCTGAGTCTCTTTTGTTTAAATTACCAGTATATAAAATATTTGCTATACTTGGTAACAGTTCTTCATATATAATATTAGCAGCTGGTTTTACTTTCACTGTACTACTAATTTTTACACTCATTTAACATATAATTATATAATTATATAATTATATAATGTCTTTAAAAATAATTATTATTCATATTGGATATAAACCATATTTAGAAACTAATATACAAATAACATCAAAAACAAATAAAATTGTATTAATAGGTGACGATAGTCTAGCACATCTAGCGAAATATCCAAATGTTGAATTTGTTAATGTTAATCGTTATATAAATGATGAAAAGATACTCTATTATAAAAAACATTTTAAAAATTATTCGTCAAATAATAGTAATTTTCAATGGTTATGTTTTCAACGTATATTTATCATAAAACTATTTCTAAAAGAATCAAATCTATTTAAAATTTTTCATATTGATAGTGATAATGTAATGTTATATGATATTAATAATTATGTTTTTAATAA
>MDTB01079919.1_pt1 | contig 10543 bp, 13 predicted proteins | sample 811161 | NCBI WGS metagenome assembly MDTB01 (sample SAMN05326650, study PRJNA326480) | marine metagenome | isolation source: seawater | place: Mediterranean Sea | collected 2009
ATGACACACTGCTTTGACCTAGCTGGTTCATAAACCCCAAAAATCTAATGCAAGTTAATTTGATTGGACCTTTTTTCGCCATTGTGTAATGAACCATTGAAAAATATTAAAAAGTGAACCTATGAAGAGAGAAGTAACAAAAGCCATATTTCCAGTTGCCGGGCTCGGTACCCGTTTCTTGCCTGCGACAAAATCAATTCCAAAAGAAATCATGACACTTGTTGATCGACCTTTGATCCAATACGCCATTGATGAAGCCCGCGAAGCTGGAATAACCGAGTTTATATTTGTTACATCCAGAGGCAAAGGTGCGCTTGAAGATTATTTTGATCACTCTCCACAATTAGAGTCTGAATTGCACAAAAAAGGCAAAGCTGAACTTTTAAAAATCCTAAAAAACACAAATATGGATAGTGGTGCCATAGCCTATATCCGCCAGTACAAAGCACTTGGGCTGGGCCATGCTGTTTGGTGTGCAAGGCGCCTGATTGGGGACGAGCCCTTTGCCGTAATCCTGCCAGATGACGTTATCTCATCAGAGAAATCCTGCCTGAAGCAAATGGTGCAAGCCTATAATGACGTTGGCGGTTTGATGGTGGCTGCAATGGAAGTGCCGCAGGATAAAACAAGCTCTTATGGGATATTGAACGTCGGCCAACAGCAAAAGAATTTAATAGCCATAAATGGTATGATTGAAAAGCCTGCGCAAGGAGATGCTCCCTCCAACTTGGCAGTTATTGGGCGTTACATCCTTACACCAAATATATTTACACATATTGAGAAGCAAAATTTTGGAGCTGGTGGAGAAATCCAACTAACCGATGCGATTGCCAATGAAATTGATATTGGGCACGCTGTGAATGGTTTTCTATTTGAAGGTCAACGGTTTGACTGCGGAACAAAAGCAGGATTTCTTCAAGCGACAATTTCTTTTGCATTAGCCCGCGAGGATTTACGCGATGAATTGACCGATTACCTGAACAAACTTGTTTCAGTCATAAATGTGGCCCAATAGCGAATTAGAAGTTCGCATTGAAACATGTTTAGTATTGAATGACGCTGATTAATTGGTTTCGATGCACGGCACAGCTTTTCAGGCCAAAGGCTAAAGTCTGGTCACATTAGTAATTTATTCACTAGATGGTAGGTTATGAATAAATTTGGCGCTATTTTTACAATAATCTGCATGTTCAGGCTGTTATAATCCAAGTCTTTGAGTTTTAGAAACCAGAATTCATCCCATATTTTTATGAGAACTAATAGCCTTTAAACCGTGAAATCTAGTAACAATTTCTTGCAAACACTTAGACAACAGAATGATTACGTCAGACTATAAATAAGTTTATCTTAATCTATGAAGATGCAAGCAAATAGGTAAACACGATTGTAAGCAAAATGATTACGCCAACTTTGGATTTGGCTCTGGAACAGATTAAGAGCAGTCGTAATTGTTTAGGCAGCAGCAGTATCCCGTGAGGCAGTCAAAATAGTGTATAGCGTGGAACTATCTTTATTTGAGCGCAACTTGGCACAAAATGACGAATCTCTAAGAGTGCGCGAAACCAAAGCCAGTGCTTTAAGATGATCAACTCCAGCAGCTTCCGGTGCAAACAGCGAAAAAACCAAGTCAACCGGCTGATTATCAACCGCACCAAAATCAACTGGTTTTTCTAAAAGTATAAAAGTGCCTACAACATGTTCCATAGCCTTACTACGCGCATGGGGCAAAGCAACACCATGCCCCACCCCGGTCGGCCCAAGGGACTCACGTTCTTGCAGAGCACTAACAGTTTCAGAGACATCGAGGCCATAAACAGAATTTGCAAGTTCTCCGACGACATGAAGCAAACGTTTTTTGCTCGATACAGTCGAAACAACTTTCACCGCCTCCGGCTTCAGAAGATTTACCAATTCCATAAAATTTATTGTCCTAAGTTTGAGATATCTTACTAGAGGAAAATCTACTGCGGTTCAATCCATCCAATATTTCCATCATCACGGCGATAAACCACATTAATAATCTGCTTTCCTTCATTGCGAAACACAAGAAAATTAGAGCCCGCCAATTCCATTTGCATTACCGCCTCCCCTACAGAAATAAAAGGGATTTTGGATTCTATTTCGGCAATAATAATTGGCTGCAAAGTGTCAGAATCTTTATCTTCTTTCTGGTCACCAGATGAAAGGACGTATGAGGATGCATCTGAAAGTTCAACAGGTTGCACCCTATGTCTATGATGATCTTTTAACCTCCGTTTATAACGCCTCAACTGTTTTTCTAATTTGGCGCTGCAGGTGTCAAAGGCAGCATAAATTTCGGTCTGGCGTGCTTTGGCTGACGCGTTTAAGCCAGTCGATAAATGGATGGTAATTTCACAGACATATTCATGTGCACTGCGTGAAAAAATGACATTTGCATCTGTCGGACGCAGTGCATATTTGCCCGATACAGCATTTAAATCGCTTTTCACATGTTCTTGCAGTGCTTCACCAATATTGATTTGCTGTCCTGAAATTTGATACCGCATAATGTTTCCTTTTTGCTGCAGACCGCGTCAGATACTCAAATTAGTTAGAAAGTATCTTTCCAACTAATTTCGACGTCAATGATACTTGGTCCAATTTCACTGAACTTAATTCAAGCAAAGTGTGTCTTTAACTTACTTCTCGACCACCTATAACTTATTGAAGCGGATAGGTGCCAATACTGTCAATGGGCGCAAATCGTAAAATTTCAAAACACTGTTTCAAGGCTGGATAGAAAAGCTGTCGCCTAAATAGACTTTTCTGACATTTTCGTCCTCAATCACTTCCTCTGCAGTTCCAGACATCAAAACCGTTCCATCATGAAGAATATAGGCTCGATCAACTAAATCCAGTGTTTCTCGGACGTTATGGTCAGTAATTAAAACTCCAATAGAACGCTTTTTCAATTCCGAAACCAACTGCCGAATATCACCCACGGCAATTGGGTCTACTCCTGCAAAGGGTTCGTCCAGAAGTAAAAATCGTGGATTTGCAGCAAGACTTCGGGCAATTTCTACTCGCCGTCTCTCGCCCCCAGATAAGGCCAAAGCAGGCGTTTGGCGCAAATGTTCGATTGTAAACTCAGTCAGAAGTTTTTCGAGTCTTTCACGTCTCTTATGCAAATCAGGTTCTGAGATATCCAAAATGGCTGCAATATTCGCCTCGACTGTCAAACCTCGAAAAATTGACATTTCTTGCGGCAAATACCCAATGCCTAACCGAGCTCTACGGTACATGGGAAGCCTTGTAACATCTTGGTTATCAAGTAATACTTGACCACCATCAGTATTTATCAGCCCAGCGATCGCATAAAATGTTGTTGTTTTTCCAGATCCGTTTGGTCCTAAAAGCGCAACAACCTCACCCTGCTGAAGCGATATTGAAACATCTCGAATTACTACCCGCTTGCGATAACTTTTTCGTAAGCCTTTTGCCACTAGACCACTCAAGCTGGTAGTCGCTAAAGGTTGGGGAAACTCCATAGCAGTACTACTCTGACGGTGCGGTTAAAATAGATTTAACACGACCCGACATAGATGCCGCTCCACTTTCAATGTCCAATTCCGCGCGGTCCGCACTAACTGTACTGCCATCCTGACTCACCAAAACGTTTCCTGTCATCACGATTGTCCCACGCTCTAAGTTATAGTCAGCCTCATTAGCAGTTGCACGATCCGCACCACTTATCAAAATCACATTATCGCGAGCAAAGAGCACTTCAATCTTTGACTGGCTCTTAGCATATGTAATCCTAACAAAGTCCGCATAAAGGAATAAGTCGCCTTGTACGATTTCAACATTGCCAATCAATTTTGCCTGCAAAAGTTCATTATCAACAGTCATTTGATCCGAGCTAGTTATAATCGGTTCTTTTGTATCCTCGGACAAATTACCAAATCCAGGATTATTTACATCCGCCAAGACAGGTACTATGGCAAAGGTTGCAAGAACACTCAGAATAATTGAAAATTTTCGCATGCTAGCCTCTAGTCTTTTGAAACATATATCATTTTGACGCCACCTTTGAAATAAAAATTCAAGGCACCGGTGTTAGCCGATCTCTCGATTTCCAGCGATCCTGCGTCAATCCGCCCAGAAGGCACAACACCTTGGATAGGTCCTTGAGCAAAGATCCATGTGTGATCAAGCCGAATATCAATTTTTGACGCCCTGAGCTGGTATCCATTATTCGTTATGACAGAAACCGACCCTTCCATCACAACCATCTCAGTATCGTTATACAAAAATCCACTATCAGAAAACATATGGACCGTAACTCCGTCTTTTGTCTCTATTTTGGAGCTTATCTGATCTACAAATGCATTTGAGCCATCATTCCCATCAGGTTTTAACGCATTTGCAGCTACGCTGATTTTATCTCCAGAGCCAGTAACTCCTAAATAGTAGGGAGTGGACATTTGTTGCCCCTTACTACGCTCAATTAATTCGCTCTGGCTAAATGGGATTTCAGTTAGCTCGGGAACCTTTTTCGACATAAGAAACATAATAACCAATAGGCCAAGCGCTACTAATGGCAGGACCACTTTTAAAGTCGTTACCATCATGGAATGGTTAATGTTTCGCATAGTCGCCAAAAGTTACAAACTTTCTAGAATGTTTAATGTGAAAAGATATCTATCTCTGGCCATCCTGCCAAATCAAGCTTGGCCCGCATTGGCAGGAAATCAAAGCAAGCCTGCGCCATCTCAGTCCTATTTTCACGTTCAAGCATTTGGTCGAGACAGTCTCTCAATTTATGCAAATACAGAACATCAGAAGCAGCATAGTCTAATTGGGTCGGCTTAAGTTCCTTCGCGCCCCAGTCAGACGTTTGCTGCTGTTTGGAAATATCTACCTCTAAAAGCTCTTGAAGAAGGTTCTTTAATCCATGTCGATCAGTATAGGTTCTGATCAGTTTACTGGCGATTTTTGTACAATAGACCGGTGACGCAAGGGCGCCGAAAGCATCATGTAAGGCCGCTATATCAAACCTGCCAAAGTGAAAAAGCTTGAGCACATCATTATCTTTAATCAGACGAGTAAGGTTAGGTGCCTCGGTTTGTCCCTGACTAATTTGTACTAGATGCGCCTCACCGTTCCCCGATGAAAGTTGCACCAGGCAAAGCCTATCGCGATGCGGATTAAGCCCCATCGTCTCACAATCAATTGCCACTACGGTTCCAAGATTAAGACCGTCTGGAAGGTCGTTTTGATAAAGGTGATTCGCCAATTTATATCCTAGTTTTTCAAACACACGACTATCGACATAAAGCCCAGAGCGCGTCGACGCAACAGATTGAACCATATAAGAGTAGAGTCTCTCAAATTAACGTTAAAATAAAAAGGCGGGCCTTAATAGAAATTAATAAAATCTGCATTCTTGCATTTTATGAACAAACCTCGTGAAACAAAAACAGAACTGGCCTGCAGGCCTCCCTGAAACTATCGCTTTCCCAAAAAACACTCTGTCAGAGAACTTTTTGGCATCAACGCAGAGCTTTCCATTAAGGAAAACATTTATTTTTTACAGTGCTGAATACAGCTATAAAGAGGTTCTACAAATAGTCAAAAGGTTAAGAGTTTACCTATAGAGTATGGTATAACTTAAGGCGCATGAGCCCGTCTTGCTTTTCATGCAAAACAGCCCCCAGTTTGTAGTTTCATTTTATGCTATTTTGCATGCTGGAGGCGTAGTCATTCCAGTCAATCCAATGTTAAGACAAGCAGAACTAAACTAAATTTAAAAAGATAGAGGATCCAGCCTCATTATAGCCGGCAGCAAAATATCAGAATTTGCTTATTTACCGCTTATAACCGGAGCCATAGAGCAACAAATTTCTACAAACTATGCCGATATAACGGATCCTCAACATGACCTTGGTTTGCCAGCGTCTTGACAATCCCGTGATCCTGTCCTGATGCGCAAACTCGGTTACGTGATGTGGCAAGACGCAATAAACTCTGCATATCCAGTACTTCCAGTCTAAAGATCTGCTTCTGACCTTGCTGTCGTACCTTATAGTTCTGGAACAAAGGGCAACCCAAAAGGCTGCATGCATAGCCATTATACCGTTAATGTCACAGCCATTGGTGGTGTTGTCTGGCGTTACCAGATCACACGTTGGCGATCTGTTGCTACGATGGCAATTGATTTTGTAAATGACCCACACGTAAAGTCTTATGATCTCTACCCTAAAATTAGTTGGCGGTGGCGGAGCTGCGATGCCCGCTGCAATTGCCAAAAAACTAAAAGATTTACACGGGCTTAATTATTTAAAAGGTTATGGCCTGACCGAAACGATTGCTGCGACGCACTTAAACCCCGCAAACGCGCCGCGTGCGCAATATCTTGGCATGGCTGTGTTTGATATAAAATCTTGCATCTCGTCACCACAAGATCATAAAAAGCTTGGACCGAACGAAATCGGAGAAATCCTGATTGCCGGACCGTAGATACTCTTGGAATATTGGCGTCGACCAGAGGTCGCAGAAAAAGCTTTCGTCAAGTTGGACGGAATTACCTATTTTCGTACTTGTGATATTGGCTAAGTAGATGAAGACGGATTTTTCTACATGGTTGACCGTCCTAAGCGAATGATCAAGGCCTTGGGCTTTAAAATCTGGCCAGCTGAAGTAGAAACAATATTGCATGGTCACCCCAGAATTGCAGAAGCTTGCGTCATCGCCAGTAAAGATCAACGAAGCGGTGAAACCGTAAAGGCCTTAATTGTGAAAAAACGCTAAGTCAGCAAGAAATAATAATATGGTGCAAAACGAGGATGGCCGCATATAAGTGCCCAATTATCATTGAATTTTTAAGGAGCTGCTCAAATCAGGTTCAGGTAAAGTGAAGTGGAGAACTTTGACCAAAAAGGGAAATACGCATTGCTAAATTCAATTATTTTAGCCACCGTTTTGCTCCAAAGCCTATTTTTTTACTTTATTATAATAGAACGTAACGGCATTTTGTCTGGTAACTGTTGTACTTTAGATTAAAGACCACTCTGCTGGTGAGAAATGGAAATAATCATGACACTTGGAAATCTATTTGACCTCAAAGGAAAAGTTGCCCTAGTTACTGGTGGAGCAACCGGCATTGGGCGAATGGCATCGATAGGCCTTGCCTCAGCAGGAGCGCGGGTCCTTATTGCCAGCCGTAAAGCCGAGGTCTGCCAAGCTGTCGCCGCAGATATCAATATAATGGGGCTCGCCGGATCTGCCGAAGGGTTCGGAGGTGATGTAGCCACTCAGAATGGGATTAGCAATTTAATCACGGCGTTAAAATCGCGAACAGACAAGCTTCATATTCTGATGAACAATGCAGGAAGAACCTGGGGGGCTCCTTTGGGAGCATTTCCCTACGATGCTTGGGACAGAGTAATGGCTTTAAATGTGACGGGAATGTTTCACCTGACACAGGGCCTAATTGAATTTCTAGCCGATACAACAGACGCAAACGATCCAGCCAGAGTGGTAAACGTTGGCAGCGTCATGGGAGAAATTCCCATGGGCGATGATGCTTATTCATATGCTATCTCAAAATCAGCAGTGCACCACATGACCAGAATATTGGCCAAAGAGCTTATTGGGCGGAATATCACTGTGAATGCATTAGCACCAGGACCTTTTCAATCTGGAATGACAAAATTTGCGATTGGTGATGACAATAGCTCCAACCGAGTTGGCGCGCGAGTACCTGCTGGGCGCGTTGGCCGACCTGAAGATATTGCAGCCTGTGTACAATTCCTTTGTGGATACGGCGGCTCTTATATTACAGGAGCCATTCTTCCCGTCTCGGGCGGAATAAATGTTTCGACAGGGCATTCTATATTTGGTGAGGACTAATCTATGTCATTGATGTCTCTTGAGGATTTCACAGACCATGTTGGACAAAAGATTGGAACCTCACGTTGGTTTGTTTTGGACCAGGCCAAAATTGATCTTTTCGCAAATGTGACAGAAGATCACCAATTTATTCATGTCGATTCGGGTTTGGCGGCTGAAACTCCTTTCGGCACAACCATCGCCCATGGATTCCTGACACTTTCAATGCTATCTGCCATGAGCTATGACAGCATTCCACGTATTGAAGGCGTTACAGTGGGCATAAATTATGGTTTCGACAAAATACGCTTTATCACCCCAGTAACCTCAGGTTCTCGAGTACGAGCGCATTTCACGCTTACTGCGACCAACACTGAAAAATCTTCGGAAATAACTAATTTTTTCGAGGTGCGCGTAGAAATAGATGGAAATGATTGTCCAGCTCTCGTTGCTGAATGGATCAGCCGACATTACTTTTAATAAATAGGAAAAAATATGCCAGGTTTGCCCTCAATCTTTTCAAGGCTGCGCCTTCCCGTAGTGGCTGCACCTTTGTTCATTATATCCAACCCCGATTTGGTAATTGCCCAATGCAAATCCGGGGTGGTTGGATCATTTCCAGCTTTAAATGCTCGCGAAAAAGAAGGCGATCCGATCATGCTAGATATCTGGTTGCAAACAATAACAGAAGAACTGGATCGGTATAATCAGGCCAATCCAGATAATCCAGCAGCGCCCTATGCAGTGAATCAAATTGTGCATAAATCAAACGAACGCCTTGAGCGGGATCTTGAGATTTGCGCAAAGTGGAAAGTACCAATTTGGATCACATCTCTTGGAGCTCGGGTTGAAGTCAATGATGCCGCGCATAGCTGTGGTGGCATTGCACTGCATGACATTATCAACAACTGGTTTGCCCAAAAAGCGATCACAAAAGGCGCTGACGGATTAATTGCCGTCGCGGCGGGTGCCGGCGGGCATGCCGGCCAGCTTTCTCCGATGGCACTGATCAACGAAATTCGGGAATGGTTTGAAGGCCCACTTTTATTGTCCGGATCAATTGCAACTGGCCAAAGCATTCTTGCTGCTCAAGCCATGGGCGCCGATCTTGCTTATATCGGCTCACCTTTTATTGCGACGCATGAAGCAAATGCGGAGAAGGCCTACAAACAGATGATCGCTGATTCTTCGGCGGCCGATATTATTTATTCGTCCTTGTTTACTGGTGTTCATGGCAATTACCTTAAACCCTCAATCAGCAGAGCAGGTATGGATCCAGATAATCTTCCAGCGTCAGATCCATCCACAATGAATTTTTCAGATAAACACGAAAAGCCAAAGTCATGGAAAGAAATCTGGGGTTCGGGTCAGGGAATTGGCGCAATCAAAGAAGTCCTGTCAACCAGTAGACTCGTGGATCAGTTTCAAGCTGAATACACACAGGCAGGCAAAACGCTTCAAGGTAATATATATGGCTGAACTCTATCTGATCAGGCATGCTCAGGCGAGCTTTGGGGCGGATGATTACGATAAGCTCTCCAAACTGGGTCAGAAGCAAAGCTATGCACTGGGCCAAGCTCTTGCCATACAGGGAGTGCGGCCTGATATTTGGATCAGGGGGGAAATGCGCCGACATCGCGAAACGATCAAAGGCATCGCCAAAGGAATGGGGCTTGATACTGTAAAAACAGAAATTCACGCTGGCTTAAACGAATATGATTTTACTGGACTTTTAAACGCGCGCTATCTCAGAAACCCAGCGCCAGAAAATATGCATACGGACCGAAAAACACATTTTCGCACATTGCGCGAAACTGTGTTGGAATGGCAGGCAGATTGTATCGAAAACCCACCAGAAACTTGGGTAGACTTTGAGCAGCGCATTGAAGGCGCCAGAAAATTCATAATGCGCGAAGGGGCAAACACAGTGCTGGCACTCAGCTCAGGTGGTGCAATTTCGCAAATGATTTCAGCAGCCTTGGAAACTCCCAAAGAAATACAAATTCGACTGCAACTGCAAATGAAAAACTGCGCTGTGAACAGATTTATCTTTACGCGCAAAGGATTTTACGTACATGGGTTTAATGAGTCCCCGCATGTCACTCAAGAAACTAATCATTTTTTGACATATAGTTAGCTTTAGGAGGCCTTATGTCTGATACATCTTTTTTAGATACGATGGCAGTAAATAAATGGCTTTCGGCCAATCTAAGCGGATTTTCCGGCCCTGTTGAAGCCCGAAAATTTGCAGATGGTCAATCAAACCCAACATTTGCTTTGAAAGCTGCGAGTGGGAATTATGTCTTGCGGAGAAAACCTCCCGGTATCCTGCTAAAATCAGCGCATGCAGTGGATAGAGAGTTTCGCGTTCAAAAAGCCTTGGCAGATACAGATGTTCCAGTTGCTAAGGTGCATGTGCTTTGCGAGGATGAAGCAGTGATAGGATCTATTTTTTATGTGATGCAAATGATAGATGGAGTCAACTATGATAACCCAAGTCTACCCGAATTATCTTTTGACGAAAGAAAGCCAATCCTGCGTGAAATGAACCGCGTTTTAGCTGGAATTCATAGCGTTGATATCGTAAAAGTCGGGCTATCTGATTTTGGGCCTGAAGGGAATTATTACCAACGCCAGACCGATCGCTGGACAAAACAATATCGGGCAACAGAGACCGAAACTATTCCGCAAA
>MDTB01093343.1_pt1 | contig 10543 bp, 10 predicted proteins | sample 811161 | NCBI WGS metagenome assembly MDTB01 (sample SAMN05326650, study PRJNA326480) | marine metagenome | isolation source: seawater | place: Mediterranean Sea | collected 2009
CGACAGCGGCGGCGGCGGCGGCGGCGTCGGCGGTGGTGCTGAGCAGGCGCCGGCGTCGATGTCTCCGAGCTCCCTCTCGCCGTCGATGATCATGGACGACCCGAACGGCCACGCAGCCTGGGCCACGGTGAGTAAGTAAGCGAGCGAGTGAGTCAAGTGAGAGACACAAGTGGAGATATTATACTCAATGCACGGCCAACACCAGTCAGTCCTAGTCCTCACCACCAATTCATTCATCCATCCATTCATTCATTCATTCATTCATTCATTCATTCAATCCTTCAATCCTTCAATCCTTCAATCCAACAGATTTAAGTGCTTAAGTACTTCGGGTGGCGGTAGATCCCAACGAGCCAGAGGTTGGTTACCGATATACTGAAGGTCTCGCATACCCTCTGCTGTGGTCCAAAACGCGCCACAGGTTAGGCCCCGCACCCGGCTGAAGAAAAGGCTTGGACGCGCCAGCGGATCCGGTTCCTGAAGCGGCACGCAAATATCATCGAGAATCGTTTTCTGCTGAGCCTCGTTGAGCTTCCGAAAATCCGCCTGCCGATAACGCTTCGTACACTCTGCCGCAAGCCAATCCAACCCCGCGAGAATAATCATGCGATCTCGCTGTTGATCGGGATACGGCGCTGATATCCATTCATCAATGAACTCCTGGCAACCTAATTCTGCGGCGGAGGGCGAGTGCTCGTCCGCCGGTATGATCAATCCTGCCAAAACGCCCAATGTCGCCAGTTGTCTCGCATCTAAAGTGGTTGGCCAAGGCACCACGCCCGCACGGAGATCCGGATCGGTCAACGTACCGCGAGGTTTTGCGCCGGGACGCGCCAATGACAGTGGTCCCGCAACCGTCGCTTGCGCAGTGCTAGCATGCGCTGCCCATAGCTCGGCTTGAGGCAATGCCACACCCGCCGCTAACAGCGCCTGCAAAGCAGCGCGACGTGACACACCACTAATTTGTGCTGCAGTTGACGAAGCCTGCCCGTCAGTAGCAATTATTTCTGAGGTCGTTCTGGATGCGGGTCTTTTACTCATTAAAATCGCCTCTAATTCAACCAGTTAGATAGAGCGAGCGCGCATTTGCTCAACTAGATAGTCACAGGACCGCCACGCTACGGCCATAATGCTCAAAGTGGGATTTTTGTCAGCGTTAGAGATGAATGCGGCACCATCTGTAACAAACAAGTTAGGCACCTGCCAGGACTGACAGAATTGGTTCAGAACAGACGTTTTCGGGTCATCTCCCATGCGCGCACCGCCGACCTCGTGAATAATTTCACCCGGTTTTTTAATTGCGTCCTCGCCGCGCTCGGCAATTGATCCTAAAACCGCACCGCCCATCGACGCCGCGATTTCTGCGAAAGTTTGATGCATATGGCGCGCTTGGTTTAACTCATGCTCAGACCACTGCCAATGGAACTTCAGCGTTGGAATACCCCATTGATCTTTCTGTTCCGAATCAATGCTGCAGTAACTGTGTTCGTTGGGAATCATCTCGCCGCGACCAGACATCCCGATAAAGGAACCATAGTAGCGTCGGAAATCAGCTTTAAGTTGATGCCCATAGTTACCACCATTGAGTAATTCCGGCTGACTGAAAAAGCCCATCGTCGGAGACCGCCGCCCGCCACCAAATTCAATATGGTAACCGCGTGCAAAGTCGAGTTCGCCGCGCGCTTGTTCCTGGTATTTCCACCACGGCATGTACAAATGCATGCCGGACGCCCCGTCAGCATTGTGCGGCGGCATGTTCTCCATCATGGGTATTTGCATGGTCACTCCAGCGCCGACTGTATCCATCACGTATTTACCCACCAGACCGCTGTCATTGCCGATACCGTCCGGATGCTGGGCGCTGGTTGAATTGAGCATAATGCGGGCAGACTCGCAGGCACTCGCGGCAAGCACCACAGCTCGCGCTTCTACAGCGTGATGCACGCCGGTATTTTTATCGATATACCGGACACCGGTAGCCTGACCTTGTTGATTGGTCGTAACTTCGTAGACCATCGCGTCGGTTTGAATGGTGAGATTGCCGGTTGCTAAAGCTGGCGGGATGAGCACTGTAGGCGACTGAAAATTCGCACCAATAGAACAGCCTCGGCCGCACGGCGTCGCAAAGAAGCAGGCTGCCCGAGCTTGCATGATCTGCCGCGTCACTCGCTGGCCTAACGGATTATTTGGATGAAGTTCGCGCGGCCAGCGACGATAGTTTTGTTTTTCCGAAAGAATCGCAAGATGCGCGGGAATCACCGGGATGCCCAAGTCGCGGCAGTGTTTCTGAGTAAGCAATTCGTCGGCCCGCGGCGCTGGTGGCTTCAGGAGCACACCGGGACTGGAGTTAGGTGTATTTTCTAAACCCTCATTCGAGCCATAAACACCGATCAATGCTTCGGTCTTATCGTAATATGGCTGCAAATCGGCGTAGCTCATGGGCCAGTCAAAACCAAGGCCATCTCGCGAATAAGGCTTAAAGTCGTACTCGCCCATGCGCAACGAAATACGTCCCCAATGGTTCGTACGGCCACCCAGCATGCGCGAACGCCACCACATAAAGTCGACGCCGTCAGCACTGCTATAGGGTTCACCCGGCACCTGCCAGCCGCCATCGACTGTCGCGTCGTAATAACCAAAAGGCTTATCTGGGGTTGCAGTAGCGCGTAGCGGCGCGTCTTTATCCAGCTCAAACATGGGCGTTTCGCTGACCGGATCGTAATCGCGTCCGGCCTCCAGCATCAGCACCTTCACGCCCGCACAGGTCAGCGTGTAAGCCGACATACCACCGGCGGCACCAGAGCCGACTACGATCACGTCATAATCACTCATCAGCTATTACTCGCAATTTGATATTGCGAAAAGCGACCCGGTCGCCATGATCCTGTAGTCCAATATGGCCCTTCGAAGCAACACCGTACGCTTGCCATTTAGCGAACTTGCTCTTCGCCTTGCGAGCTAGCCAATCCTCGCTGCCGAGTTCGTAACGAACGATTTCCTGACCATTAAGCCAATGTGTGACACTGGCACCGGCGACCCGCAAACGCGCATGGTTCCATTCACCAGCTGGCCGCACCACGCCGCGTGCCGCCGGATGGAGTGCGTAGTTTGCGCCAGCAGAAGTGAGCGGGCTTTTACCATCGCGGTGCTTGGCATCGTCTAAAATCTGCATTTCCGGAGCAGACAGAAAAATGTACTTCTCAGTTTCGCTGGCACGGAAGAAAATGCCGCTATTGCCGCCGTTTGCTACCATCCAGTCCACTTGTAGCTCGAAGTCCTGGTATTGATCGTTGGTAATCAAGTCCCCGCCGCGGCCATCAATAATCAGCAGACCATCCTCAATCCGCCAGCCCCGACCCGGCTTGTCTTTTTGATAGCCGCGCCAACCCGCTAATGATTGACCATCAAATAGGAGTTTCCAGCCTGCGTCTTGTTCCGCTTTAGTGAGTTGATTTAAAGCGGCAGTTTCGGCAGCGCTCAGAGCAGTTGCACTGATTCCTAGCGTCACGCTCAAACCAAGCGCCAGACCCCTACCGCATCGCCATGCAGCGCGCACAGTAAATATAGACATACCCGTTCCCCTATTTTCCCGCCGCTCTGGAGTCTAGCCCGAACCGAACGGCGCTGTCATGATTGTTGGCTCGGCCGACTGGGAAGATCACCGCTGCAATATCGGGGTTGGATCTAAAGCGTGGCAACAAGCACTTTCGAATTTCACTTTTTATTGGCGTCCCTCGACACAAGCTTATACGCAATCGTGTCGCATCAGTCTGTCTCGATGATCCGACTGGTTACGAACCAAGCTAACCACTTTAACAACGCTTTTCGGGAAAGGTGCTCATGCAATCTTATGACTGGCAATCGGCTCTGCAGCAAGCGGTACGCAAAAATCAACGCGATGCCCATAACCGCTATGCGCAGCTGGCTACTGTTCGTGCCGACGGCACACCGGCAAACCGCACCGTAGTTTATCGAGGTGTTAGCGACGATCAGCGTTCGTTGCGAATGGTGACTGACTTGAGGAGTGACAAATTGACTGAAATCGCCGCACAACCCATCGCCGAACTGTGTTGGTATCTCAGCCACACTCGCGAACAATTTCGTATTCGTGGTCGGATGATCGCCGAAACCCAGTCCGCACAACGCGATGCAACTTGGAAAGCGCTATCCGATGCCGCCAAAGCTCAGTTCTTTTGGCCGACACCGGGCATTGCTGTTGGTTCAGCGTCAAGCTCGACAGCATCGTCACTACCCGCAGATCCTGCGACCGAACCGCCGCCAGACGATTTTGTGCTGCTACTACTCGAACCCTTCTATGTAGATCATTTACGGCTGCGCGGCACACCGCAAACACGCTTTTTTTCACAACTTAACAATAACGTTTGGGAAAGCACAGCAGTCAATCCTTAAATTGGCTTAGCTGCAATCAAGGCGACGCGTGCGAGTGCCCTGGCAGAGATTCGAGCGGGACACATTAAACAACCCAGGCAACGATTTAGAAGATAGACAACCGCGACATGGTGATTACGAGAATATGGTAAATCGATGAGTGCAACAGCGAAGTCTGCGTTTACTTGGTTGGAAACGCGCAGAGCAGGCTTGTATGTAGTGCCGGCGGATCTCTACATCGACCCGGTTCTACCGGTTGCACGCGCCGCAATCACGCACGGTCATGCGGACCATGCACGCAGTGGCCATGGTCACGTCTACGCCACCCCGCAAACCCTGGCGATCATGGCTTGCCGTTATGGCGAAGCCCACGCAGCGACAACGACAGCGATGGAATACGGAGACACCATCGCGCTTCCTGGCGGCGTAGAATTACACTTTGCCGCTGCCGGTCACATTCTTGGCAGCGCTCAAATTTCGATTGCCTACCGCCAACACCGGGTTACCGTTTCCGGAGACTACAAGCGACGTGCAGATCCGACCTGTGCACCCTTCCAGCCACAGCAGTGTGATGTCTTCATAACCGAAGCCACGTTCGCACTGCCGATATTTAAACACCCGCCTATTGAGCAAGAACTGCGACGGTTGCTGCAATCGATGCACGACTTCCCAGGCAGTTGCCATCTGCTCGGGGCTTATGCCTTGGGTAAGTGCCAACGCATCATGATGACCCTGCGCCAACTCGGCTATACCGAAACCATTTATTTACACGGCGCGCAGGTCAAACTGGTTGAATTATACGAATCATTAGGAATACCGCTCGGCGTTTGGCGCAAAGTATCTGACGTGACCGACAAGCAAGAGCTGGCAGGCAAACTGGTGCTGGCCCCTCCTTCCGCGCTGGCCGATCGATGGTCGCGAAAGCTTCCAGAAGTCCTGACCTGCATGGCATCGGGGTGGATGCAAATTCGTGCCCGCGCTAAGCAACGGCGCGCTGAGCTGCCCTTAATCATCTCAGATCACGCAGACTGGAACGAACTGTTAGAGACGCTACAGGAAATCAACGCGCCCCAGGTCTGGGTCACTCATGGCCGCGAAGAGGCGCTTGTACACCAAGCAAAAGCATTCGGCTACAAGGCGCAAGCCCTTTCGCTGCTGGGCTACGACGAAGAGGCCAGCTAGCCATGCAACTATTCGCAGAATTATTGCAGCGGCTGTATTTTACCGCGAGCAATCGAGCCAAAGCACAGCTGGTGCAGCAATATCTGCGCGACACGCCGGATCCGGATCGAGGTTGGGCAATCGCAGCAATTGGCGGCACTTTGTCTTTTGACTTATTCAAGCGAAATCTGATTAAAAAGCTGATCGAAACTCGCGTCGATCCGTATCTGTTTGCCTTGAGTTATGACTATGTCGGCGAGATGAGTGAGACCGTTGCGCACATTTGGCCCAACCGAGATGCTCAAGCAACACAAGCCTTGCCGACCCTAAGCGACGTCGTCGACGCATTTCAGCAAGGCTCCCAGATCGAGAACAGTGAGTACTTAGGCGAACTCCTCGACATCATGACCCCGTCGCAACGCTGGGCGTTAATCAAACTTGGCACTCGCGGACTGCGTATCGGCATGTCTGCGCGCGCTCTGAAAAAGGTTTTAGCAGAGTACGGTGGCGTTGCGGTCACGGCAATTGAAGAGCTCTGGCATGCAATTGATCCACCCTATACCGAACTACTCGATTGGCTAGACGGTAACAGCCTTAAACCCGACGTAAGCCAACGTCTGACCTTTTATCCGGTCATGCTGTCGCATCCAATCGAGCAAGATATCAAAACGGCCCTAACGCCTACCGACTGGCAAGTAGAGTGGAAGTACGACGGCATCCGGGTGCAGCTTGCGAGCACGCCCGCGGGCGTCGCGTTATATAGCCGCACCGGTGATGACATCAGCCATAGCTTTCCAGATCTCATCAGTCAGTTTCACCATCAGGCTGTTTTGGACGGTGAGCTGCTGATCATGCGCGACAGCGTGATTGGTTCGTTTAACGAGTTACAACAACGCTTGAACAAGAAAAAGCCCGCAAAAAAACTCATGGAGCAGTATCCAGTAGGCTTGATGGTTTACGATGCAATACGCTTAGACGACCAAATACTCGTGCACGCACCTCTCAGCGAGCGGCGCAGTCAACTAGAGTATTGGTTAGCAACAAAAGCAAACCCAACCCTTGTGCTATCAGACTTGCTCGAATTTTCCAGTCCTCAAGATCTAGAGTCACTGCAACAAAGCACCGCGACCGAGACTAACAATCCCATCGAAGGCATTATGCTCAAACGGCGGGATAGCCTATATGTTTCCGGTCGCCCGAAAGGACAGTGGTTTAAATGGAAACGTGAACCCAAGCTGGTCGATGCCGTGATGATGTATGCCCAACGCGGGCACGGCAAACGCTCTTCCTACTATTCAGACTACACGTTCGGGCTATGGCACAACGATGTGCTTCTACCCATCGGTAAAGCCTACTCAGGATTCACCGACCAAGAGCTACAGGCGTTAGATCGATGGGTTCGCAATAATACGATAGGACGATTCGGCCCAGTCAAAGAAGTAGCGAAAGAGCTCGTTTTGGAGGTGGCATTTGACTCGGTCCACGAGTCCACTCGCCATAAATCAGGTTTAGCACTGCGATTTCCCAGAATAAAGCGAATTCGTTGGGACAAGCCGGCGCTTGAAGCAGATCGGCTAACGCTGCTCAGGTCACTCATTCCCAGGTGAATGAACCGATTCCCAACTCCCTGCTATAAGCTTCTTGAAATCAATGTGCTGCTGTCCGCTCTATGCGTGCTTGCTCCGAGCAGACACCTTTCGCAATAGTGCCGCCTCATTTTGATCGTAAGGCGTGCCATCAGCGTGCAGCAATTCGTGAAACCAGGGCTCGTCATCCGCTACCGGTTCGGTCCAAGATCGCCATGGGAAACGCGTTTGGGTGCGGCCATCCACCAAACCCCAATTCAGCGCGCCCACACCGTGTGCGTGAAAAACCTCGATAAGATCCACCGTCGATCCGGCTGTCCGTGCCAACCATTCTGTACACAGCAGCGGACGATCATGCGCTGCAAGCGCTGCAATAACCGCCTGCAAATAGGCTTTAGGCTCATAGCAATGAAACGAGATCACATCGCTCTCAGCCAGTGCTAGCTCATTCAGCGGATTAGCCGCCGTGTATTTGTCATCAGCGTACTCCCACACGCCAACAGTAAGCGGCTGCATTGGTTGCACCCCGCGAGCCCAGGCAAATACCTGCGCAACCAGGCGCGTCGCTGCGGCAGCCTTATGCTTGCGCGTGCCCGCCTTTATGCTGGTGGCATCGACCTGATCCGGTTCGTTGAATAAATCCCAGATCAACACCCGCGGATCATTGCCGTAACGACTCACCACAGTTTCGACGTAAGGCTGCAGCTCTGACCAACGCGATTCATCTGACAATATGACGTTGCCAGGACTTTGCACCCACATCGAGTTATGCAACCGGGGTTTGGGTTCAGGCTGGGCTCCTAATTTGGGAAATGGATGCCAAACCCCATCAAAGAGCACCGGCATCATTTTGATGCCATGTCCATCTGCGATGCTGAGTACCTCATCTATGCGAGCTAAAAAGCCGTCTGGATCAGCGCTAAAAAGTAAATCGTGGAGATAAACCCGGACGGTATTCATGCCAAGCTGGGCGGCCCAGCCAAGTTCGCGATCAATCGTAACGGGATCAAATGTTTCCGGCTGCCATAGCTCTAACTGATTACCCGCAGTAGATGGCGAGAAATTGCAGCCAAAGGACCAACCCGTTGCCACCTGCCACTGCTGCGCCCGCTCGAGCGACCATCTCTGTTCCACCATGATTCTCCCCTCTCTTAGCTCACATCTTGACCAACGTCCTGATCGGCGTCACCGCCCGCCTTATCTGTCAACCCAGTTATTCGTCGTAATCAGTTAACGTAGCCGGTCAATTTAACCGATCTATGAAATCGGTCAATTTAATCGGTCAATTTAATCGGTCAGTGCAGTAAGTGAGCATGCCTATGCTAAATAACGCTGTATACGTCGGCTTAAGCCAACGATCAAACAAGTATTAAGCAGCGATCTAATACGCTGCGCTTCCACCAGGTGATATAAAACGCGCACAAAATCAGCGTAACCACCAAGGTGCTAAAGTTGAATCCGGCGGACGTGCCGAGTTGCATCGCAATAAGATCTAATGCGCCTGCCCGCGTTGCACTGGCACGCTGCGCAATCGCGACTGCTATTCTTGTACAAATTTGAAAGACGAGGCTCACCCGAACACTGCACCGCGACTCCGCTAGAAAAACCAAACAAGCTGCTGACCGCACGGCAGACCCTATCACCACGACCAGAGCTGCTGTCGCCGTGGTTTTACTGTAGAAAATACCGAGGATGTCGATCACTACGGTGCCCGGTATAAAGAAACCGGTAAATTCCCGGATAAACTGATCGGTTTGAGCAAAGTTTCCTTGTCCTGGCCGCGCAGCTAAAGATGCCTCAAGCATGGATATGAGTACCATTATGCGGGTCGCCAATAGCGGTCTTTATCGTAATAAAATAGTGGCGATACTAGTCGTCATAGATGCCAGCGACGCAACGCTAGCCACCAGCAACCTAGCAAATACCAGAACCATTACCCCTGCTGGCAACAGAGTCATCGCATGCGAAGCAGCAGACGGTTACTCTTTACCTAAAAACCTCACAACTTCCTCTCTCGAAAACAAAATTGGGTTTAGCTAGACTCCGCCGTAATCTCTCCAACTGAATAGAGGCAAATATGATGCGGCTTAGACAAATTGCTTTAGTCACGCCCGATCTACGTAGCGTGGAAAACGACATTTGTGACCAACTCGGTCTGGAAGTCTGTTATCGCGATCCAGGGCTTTCTCATTTCGGGTTGCGGCATGGGCTCTATGCGATTGGTGATCAACTGCTCGAAATCGTGGCGCCGAAACAACCCGGAACCACTGCCGGCCGTTTCTTAGAACGCCGCGGCGGCGAAGGCGGCTACATGGTACTGCTGCAGACCGATGCGCTTGAGCAACACAAGCACCGCGTTGAAAACAACGGTATTCGCATCGTACATGACGGCAAAGTCAACGAAGGCGGCGCTTCCATACATGGCATTCACCTACATCCAAAAGACGTTGGTGGCGCGATTTTGTCATTAGATCAGGCCGAGCCGCAGGAGAGCTGGTTATGGGCTGGCCCTGACTGGGCTTACCACTCACTTGACGGTGTCGTTAGCAATATCATTGCAATCGATATACAAGCAGCAGATCCTGACGAAATGTCTCAGCGGTGGGCTGCCGCGATTGGATTACCGGCTAATGATCGCGTCATTGAACTCGACGACGCCCAAATTAAGTTTGTTCACGACACTAATCAACGCGGTGACGGCTTGGCAGCGGCAGACCTTTTAGCTACCGATCGCAGCCGAGCCGGAAACACGTTAACAATATGTGGGTTTGAGTTCCGACTGGTGTAGCCCCTGCAGCGCGCTATTTCCAAGCGAATAAACTAAACAGTACCAAGCAATACGCATTATCTGCTGACCCAACCGACCGCCCGTTTTAGCCGCTTGCCGTTATCTTTCTGCATCGCCGAAAAATGGATCTGCCGTCGACTCTAAAACACAGATATCGCAAATAATGATGCTAGAAAAGCCAATAAATTCAAAAGCGATGCGTTGAAAAAATACGGCTCCAGTGGCCGCGTTGCCCCTAAAACCTGCGCTTGGCACAACAGCTCAGCAGTCGCCCGCAGCAAACAAACATTCCAACTATCCCAATCACACCACTTGTCCGTTTTTTTTGGGCAACCCTCGAACGCCTCATTATCTCTGCCAAACGTAATCGTACCCCTGAATTGAACATCACTTCGAAAAAGCAATCTCCCCCGGCATGACTATCTCTCCGCCAACAATACGTCTTCTATCAGCATTTTCGGACCTTCAGCAGAATGCATTTAAATGAATTGCCTTGAGTTTAACCGGGAAAAAAATTTCAAGCGGGCTTTACTGTCAATGTAAATCAAACTAATAATTAAGCAGATTGCATTCCGGTGAGATCATTCTCTCGGAACGGTTAGGAGGAGCCAATGCAAAC
>MDTB01167390.1_pt1 | contig 10543 bp, 9 predicted proteins | sample 811161 | NCBI WGS metagenome assembly MDTB01 (sample SAMN05326650, study PRJNA326480) | marine metagenome | isolation source: seawater | place: Mediterranean Sea | collected 2009
ATCTGATTGATATTGAGCAATTTCTTCTCTCTTCCAATCACTATCTGTTTCAAGATATCTCCTTTCAAGATTATTTATTACACCTTCAAAAGTTTTTTTATGTGAGTATTTCTCATATCCATCATCGTAAGAAAATTTTATTTCTTCGTTGTCTGATCCATAAAGAATTACATCTTTAATTTTTTTGGCTAATTTACTCCATCTGTCTGTTAGTGAAAAATCATAATGTTTAGCAAGGGCTGATAGAGTTTGAGCATAATACATTGTGCTACTTTTAGACCATGGTTCAATAGCTCCATCGCTTATACTTTTCTTTTCATCTGGTACTACAAGTTTTGGATCAACGTTAAGCTTCACACCTATACCTTCGCATTCCTCACATGCTCCATAAGGACTATTAAATGAGAATAATCTTGGTTCAATTTCTTCAATTGTAAAACCACTTTCTGGGCAAGCAAATTTTGTCGAGAAAATTAATTTTTCAGTTTTTCTAAATTTTTCAGGAAGAGTTTCGTTTTGATATTCAACATATAACAAACCATTTGATAGGTTTACTGCCGTTTCGATACCTTCAGCCAATCTATTACCAAGTTCAGAATTCAATACTATTCTATCTACTAGGATTGATATTTCGTGTTTGACTTTTTTGTTTAGTTCAGGAGCTTTTTCTATATCATATAATTTATCATCAATTTTAATTTTTCTAAATCCTCTTTTTTTAAAACCAATTATTTCTTTTTTGTATTCACCTTTACGACCTCTTACTACGGGACTAAATAAAAAAATTGTAGATTTTTTTGACAATTCTTTAATTTTATCAACAATTTGACTTATAGTTTGCGATTCTATTTTCTTTCCTGTAAAAGGTGAATAGGGTATTCCAGCTCTAGCATACAGAACTCTTAAGTAATCATAAATTTCAGTCACAGTTGCTACAGTTGATCTTGGATTTTTAGGAGTATTTTTTTGTTCTATAGATATAGCAGGACTTAAACCTTCTATTAGGTCTACTTTTGGTTTTTTCATTTTATCTAAAAACTGTCTTGCGTAAGCTGATAAGCTTTCCACGTATCTGCGCTGTCCTTCCGCATATATTGTATCAAATGCTAATGATGATTTACCAGACCCAGAAAGACCAGTAATTACTACTAACTTTTCTTTGGGTATTTCAAGAGAAACATTGTTTAGATTATGTTCTTTTGCCCCTTTAATAACTATCTTTTTAAGCATAATTTTTGTTGCTTTAACCTAATTAAATTATTATTCACATTTAATTGTGATATAAATAAATTAAATAATTCATAATAAATAATATGGCTGGAAGTTTAAATAAAGTGTTATTAATTGGTCGTTTAGGCGCAGATCCTGAGATCAAACAAATGGTTAATGGTAAAAGTGTTGCTAGATTGAGTTTAGCAACAAGCCAATCTTGGAAAGATAAAAATACAGGTGAGAAAAAAGAGAAAACAGAATGGCACCGTATAGTTGTATTTAATGAAGGTCTGGTAAACGTTGTTAAGCAGTATTTGAAAAAAGGTGCTCAGATTTATGTTGAAGGTCAAATTACAACACGAAAGTGGAAAGATGAATCTTCAGGCCAAGATAAATATTCAACTGAAATAGTTATACAAGGTTATAATTCATCCTTAACTATGTTGGGTGGAAATTCAATGTCAGACAATCAAGGCTCTCAAAATTTAAAAAGCCCAGATGAAGGATCTCAAGCTCCAGATAATGATTTGGATGATGAAATTCCATTTTAATTTCATATGCAAAAAACTGAATTAACTGAAAATAATCAAAAACCAATAACTATGTATGATGAGATAAGCTCATCTTATTTATCATATGCTATGAGTGTTATTGTAAGTAGAGCCTTACCAGATGTAAGAGATGGACTTAAGCCGGTGCACAGAAGGATTCTATTTGCTATGTATAAAGGTGGTTATGATTGGTCAAAACAATTTAGAAAATCTGCAAGAATTGTTGGTGATGTCATTGGTAAGTACCATCCACATGGTGATCAATCTGTATATGACGCTTTAGTTAGAATGGTACAAAATTTTTCAATGAGTTTACCTTTAATTGATGGTCAGGGAAATTTTGGATCAGTTGATGGTGCCCCTCCAGCCGCAATGAGATATACAGAAACAAAACTAGCAAAAGTTTCACAGTTTTTAATTGATGATATTGATAAACAAACCGTTAGGTTTAAAAGTAATTATGATGAAACTGAAAAGGAACCATCCGTATTACCAGCTCAATACCCAAATCTTTTAGTAAATGGCGCAGGTGGTATAGCAGTAGGGATGGCAACAAGTATTCCTCCACATAACTTAGGTGAAGTCATAAATGGAACTTTAGCTCTTATTAACAACAAAGATATAAAATTAAATGAGCTAATGAAACATATACCAGGACCAGATTTCCCAACAGGTGGAATTATTATTGGAAAAAATATTATTAAAGAAGGATATAAAACTGGCAGAGGATCATTTAAAATTAGAGGTGAAATAAATATTGAAAATCAAAAAAATGGGAGAGAAAGACTAGTCATTAGTTCAATACCATATCAAGTGAACAAATCCTCTCTAAATGAAAAGATAGTTGAACTTGTCAGAACAAAGAAAATTGAAGGAATAAAAGATATTAGAGATGAGTCAAATAGTGAAGGACTAAGGGTAGCTATTGATTTACGATCAAATGTAGAACCGGAAACTATTAAAAGACAATTATTTAAATACACAAGTATAGAGAGTTCTTTCGGCTTTAACACATTAGCAATAGTTCAAAACAAACCCAAAACATGTAATTTAAAAGAATTTTTAGAAAATTTTTTAAGTTTTAGAGAAGATGTAGTAATAAAAAGGACAAAATTTGATTTAAAAAAAGCTGAAGATAGAGCGCATATTTTAATTGGGTTATCTGTTGCTGTTGAAAATTTAGATAAAATTATAAAAATTATAAGATCATCAAAAAATCCTGACGATGCAAAGAGAATATTATTGGCTACAAAATGGAAAATTAGCAAATCTTCAAAACTTATTAATATTGTTCAAGAAAAAAAGGTTTCAAATTCCTATAATTTGTCTGTAAATCAAGTAATAGCAATATTGGAATTAAGATTACAAAAATTAACAGCTATTGGTATTGGTGAAATTGAAGATGAAATTAAAAAATTATCTATTTTAATTAATGATTATAAAAAAATTATTAATTCTAAGAAAGAATTATTAAAAGTAATTAGTAATGAGCTATCAAATATTAAAGATAAATTTTCAATACCCAGAAGAACAAAAATTATAGATGCTGTCTTAAATTATGATATTGAAGAAACTATTCAAAAAGAATCTGTTATAATTACTGTAACTTTTCAAGGATATATTAAAAGAGGAGCTTTAAGCAATGTAAAACAACAGAAAAGAGGCGGTAAAGGTAAATCTGGCATTAAAACTAGAGATGAAGATTCTGTTGTTCAAACGTTATCTGTAAATTCTCACACTTCGGTATTATTTTTTTCTACAGAGGGCTTAGTATATAAAATTAAAGCGTGGAAAATTCCTGAAGGATCCGCATCATCTAAAGGTAAATCTTTGTTCAATTTATTGCCACTTAAAAATCATCAATCAATTAGCTCTATTATGCCATTTCCTGATGATGAGAATGAATTAAAAAACTCTTTTATAGTTTTTGCTACATCTCAGGGCAAAGTAAGAAAAAATAATCTTGAGGATTTTATGTCAATTAATCAATCTGGAAAAATTGCCATGAAATTAGATGCAAACGATCGTATTGTTGGAGTTAAAATTTGTTCAGATAATCAAGATATTATTTTAAGCACATGTAATGGTAAATGTATTAGATTTGATTCAAAAAAATTAAGAGTTTTTAAAGGTCGTTCTTCTAAAGGAATAAAAGGAATAAATTTGTCTGAAAGAGACACAATTGTATCTTTGTCTATAATCAATAAATCTGAAAAAGTATCTAATGGCAAGATAAGCAAAGATATTAAATCTGAAATAAAGGCAAAAGAAAAGTATATTTTATCCATAACAGAGAATGGATTTGGAAAAAGGACTTCCCATTATGATTTTAGAGTAACAAATCGTGGTGGAAAAGGAATTATAGGGATAGTTAATTCAGAAAGAAATGGCAATGTTGCATCAGCATTTCCGGTTGATGAGGGAGATGAATTAATAATATCAACAAATAAAGGTAGAGTCATTAGGGTTGCGGTTAAAGAGATAAGAATAGCTGGAAGAAACACTCAAGGTGTTAGAATAATAAAATTATCTGGTGATGAAAAAGTTGTTTCGGCAATTAAAATAGATGATAATCTGATATAGTAATGACGAAAAGTGCAATTTATCCAGGAACATTTGATCCAATTACATTTGGTCATATAGATGTAATTAAGAAAGCTTTAAAATTAGTGGATCAAATTATTGTAGCAGTCTCTGATGGTAACAATAAAAATTATTTATTTTCATCTGAAGAGCGACAAGAAATTATAAGAAATGCACTTTTTAAAGATTTAAAATTTAATAAAAAAAGAATAAAAATAATAACATTTAGATCTCTTACAACTGATTTATGTAAAAGAAATAAATCAAAAATTATTCTTAGGGGTCTAAGAGCTGTTTCTGATTTTGAATATGAATTTCAGTTGGCTGGTATGAACCGGAAATTAAATAATGATATTGAAACAATTTTTTTAATGTCTGATGTGGAAAATCAAATCATTTCATCAAAATTTGTAAAAGAAATTATTTCATTAGGTGGGGATGTTAAAAAATTTACAACAAAAACAACTATAAAATCACTTAAAGAAAAATATGATTAAAAACATATTATTTTCGCTATTCTTATTTTTATTTTCAATCAATCAATTAAATGCAAAGGATAATATAATGATACTACAATTAAAAGATGGAAGTGTAAAAATTGAACTATACCCAGATGTTGCCCCTAACCATGTTGAGAGAATTAAAACTTTAGCTAATAACGGTGATTATGATAATGTTGTTTTTCACAGGGTTATTGATGGTTTTATGGCTCAAACAGGAGATGTTAAATTTGGTAATTCGTCAAATGAAAATTATAATTTGAGTAGAGCTGGCATGGGTGGATCATCAATGCCTGATATTAATCAAGAGTTTAACAAATTACCTCACGAGAGAGGCACTTTATCAATGGCAAGATCTTCAGATCCTAATAGTGCAAATAGTCAATTCTTTATCTGTTTTAAAGCTGCACCTTTTCTGGATGGACAGTACACAGTGTTCGGCAAAGTCATTGAAGGCATGGAATTTGTAGATAACATTAAAAGAGGCGATGAAAATAACAACGGTTCCGTTGATAATCCTGATAAAATTTTAAGTTTTAAAACTAAATAATGTCTAATGACATTAAATAAATTTAAATTTAATGTTAAAATTAAACATAAAAATTATAGAACAGGTTTAATATCAACAAAAAGAGGAAATATTAAAACACCTGCATTTATGCCTGTAGGAACCCAGGGAACTATAAAAGCTGCATTTATAGATGATATTTTAAAAACCGGCTCAGAAATTATTTTATCAAACACATACCATTTAATGATTAGACCGGGCGTTGACAGAATTATTAGTGCAGGTGGTCTTCATTCATTTATGAATTGTTCATTACCAATATTAACTGACTCTGGTGGATATCAAGTTATGTCTTTATCAAAATTTAATAAAATAGATAGAGAAAAAGGTGCAATCTTTAAGTCTCATATAGATGGAAAAGAATTCATTTTAAGCCCTGAAGAAAGTATAAAAATTCAAAAAGGTTTAAACTCTGACATAGTTATGGTTATGGATGAATGTCCCAAGAATAACTTAGATCATCAAACGATTAAAAAATCTTTAGAACTATCTACATACTGGGCTGAAAGATCAAAAATTGCTTTCGGTGATAATCCAGAAAAAGCATTATTTGGTATTGTGCAAGGTGGATTGTTTGATGATCTACGAGAGGCATCATTAAATGATCTTTTAAAAATTGATTTTGATGGAATAGCTGTAGGAGGATTAGCTGTTGGTGAAACACAGAAAGAGATGTTTAAAGTTCTAGATTTTTTGAAAAGTATATTGCCTCAAGATAAACCAAGATATTTAATGGGTGTTGGTACACCAGCTGATATATTGGGTGCGGTGAAAAGAGGCATAGATATGTTTGACTGTGTATTACCAACAAGATCCGGTAGAACTGGATTAGCTTTTACTTGGAATGGTAGAGTAAATATAAGAAATGCAAAATACCAAAATGATAATTCACCACTTGATATAAATTGTAAAAATTTAAATTTAAATAAATATTCAAAAAATTATCTGAATCATTTATTCAATACTAATGAAATACTGGGATCAATGCTTTTAACGCTGCATAATGTAAACTTTTATCAAGAACTAATGTCTGAAATTAGGAACAATATAGAAATGGGTACTTTTGACACTTTTCATGATCAATATATTGATAAATTGTGATATTTTAAAAGTTGATTATTTTTAAAAAAAGAATATAAAAAATTTTTGTGGGCCCTTAGCTCAGTTGGTAGAGCAATTCCCTTTTAAGGAATGGGTCGATGGTTCGAGTCCATCAGGGCTCACCATAATAAATTGTTTACGTGATTTTAAGAGGCGGATACTCTAATACAACCTCATTAATCCAGCCATTAATTTTCTTAATTCTATTTTCAGGAGAAGGGTGGGTGCTTAAAAACTCTGGAGGAGTTTTTCCTTTATTTGCTTCTCTCATTCTTTTCCATAGTTCAGTTGTTTCTCTAATATCATAACCCGATAGTGAAGAAAAAATTAATCCTAAATAGTCAGCTTCACTTTCTTGTTTTCTATTAAAAGGATTAAGAAGGCCCATCTGTGTAAGTAAACCAATAACATTTGTTCCTGCCGTTCTATTAACTTTAGATATTTTTCCACCACTTAAAATATCACCTATTTGAAGCACTGTATTTGTAGCTAAATTTCTACTGGCTCTTTCATTAGAATGTTTTGCAACAGCATGTGCAATCTCATGGCCCATAACGGCCGCTAATCCATTTGTGTTTTTGGTAACTTCTAACAAGCCGGAGTATACAGCAATTTTTCCTCCTGGCATGCACCAGGCATTTTTAACATTTTTTTTATCAATTAAAATATATTCCCAATCAAAATCTGTTGTTGGATCAGATAAGTTAGATTGATAAAAATACTCAGATATAGAATTTTGCATTTTTAAACCAATTTCTTTAATAAGGTTTAAGCTTGTTAAATCTTCACTCATTTTTTCTTTTTGCTTAATTTTCTCATAAATTTCCGCTGCCTTAGAATTTAATTTAGCGTCTGAAATAAGTTTAAGTTGTTTTCTATCTGTAATGGGAGTTGTAGTACACGATGTCATTACTAATGAACAACAACCACAACCTATATATTCTAGAAATTTTCTTCTATTCATTATTAAATTTTTTTGCTAATAATAATTATAATTAATGATGAAGAGTAAAAAAAGAAAAAACTCATTTTTTTTGAAAATACGTAACTATTTTTTAACTGGAGTAGTTGTGTTAATTCCTATTGCTATATCAATTTATCTAGTATTATTAATTGTTAATTTATCAGCAAAAATATTACCAGATGAATTAAATCCTAATTATTATCTTCCTTTTAATGTGCCTGGATTAGAAATTTTGATAGCATTTATATTGATCACTATAATAGGGGGATTATCTCTTTCTTTTTTGGGAAAAAAACTTTTACAAATTATTAATGATCTATTTAAAAAAATCCCAATTTTAAGAACTATTTATTCAGCAGTTGTTCAAATGACTGAGACATTTACTAAAAGTAAAGATAATAAAAAAAGTGTAGTTTTAATTGAATACCCAAAGAAGGGTACTTATGCGATTGGTTTTGCCACAAAAGAAAATACAGGTACCATAAAAAGAAAAACTGGTAAAAATCTAATCAATGTTTTTGTTCCAACTACACCAAATCCAACCAGTGGCTTTTTATTAATGTTTCCTAAAGAAGATGTTATATATTTGGATATTAGTTTTGAGGAAGCCTCTAAATTTATAGTATCAGCTGGAACTACAAATCCTAAAGGTTAAACATCATCTACGATAACATCCACTCTATCATATAGCTTTAGAAGTTGATTGAATTTAACTAGGTTTTTATTTTTTGATTCAATATATTTTATTTCTTTCTCTGCTAAATTAAATAAATCTTCATTTTGCACTGGATCAGCCATTCTAAATGTTTCCATTCCACTTTGCTTAAATCCTAATAAGTCACCATATCCTCTTAGTTTCATATCCTCTTCTGAAATTTTAAAACCATCATTAGTTGATTTTAGTATTTTTATTCTTTTTCTTGCATTTTCACTTAACGAATTTTTAAACATAAGTATACAATATGATTGCTTAGCGCCTCTCCCTACTCGTCCTCTGAGTTGATGTAATTGAGATAGTCCAAATTTATTAGAATTTTCGATAATTATGGTATTTGCATTTGGAAAATCAATACCAACTTCTATAACAGTAGTTGAAACTAGAATATCAATTTCTTTATTTAAAAATTTATTTAGTATTTGATCTTTTTCCTCATTGGTAATCAATCCATGTAATAATCCTACTCTATTTCCAAATATATTTCTTAGATCATTATATCTACTAACAGATGACTGATGATCAACTTTTTTAGATTCCTCTATAAGTGGACAAACCCAAAAAATTTGATTTTCATTTGAGATTTGCTTTTTTACAAACAACAAAATTTCAGAAAATTTGTTTTCCGATTTACTATATGTAATTACTGGTTTTCTATTAGCAGGTTTTTCTTTGATTATTGATGTATCCATATCCCCAAAAACTGTCATTATCATTGTTCTAGGAATTGGCGTTGCTGACATAACTAATATATCACAATTTTTTCCACCTTTATCTGAAAGAGCTTTTCGCTGCTTAACTCCAAATTTATGTTGCTCATCAATTATGATAAGTCCTAGTTTGCTGTAAATAACTTTTTCTTGAAATAGTGAATGAGTACCAAATAAAATATTAATATTATTATTTTTCAATTTTTCTAAAATTAATTTTCTGTCTTTATATGTTGATTTCCCAGTCAGTATTTCAGATTTTATTTTTCCTTTAAATAACGTTTGAGTTAACTTATGATGTTGTTTCGCAAGGATTTCTGTTGGGGCCATAAAACTTACTTGATAACCACTTTCAATTACATTTAAAGCAGAGAGTAATGCTACAATGGTTTTACCACTACCAACATCACCTTGCAGCAATCTAAACATTTTGCTATCTGACTTTAAATCAGATTGTATTTGTTTTATTGAATTTATTTGGTCAGATGTTAAATTAAATCCTATAATTTCAGAAATTCGTTTAACATCATAATTATTAAATATTTTTTTATTTTTCTTAACTTTCTTGAGTTTTAATCTGAATTTTGATTTTATTAACAATGTTGCAAAGATCTCATCATATATTAATCTCTGTGATGATCTGTTCTTAAATTTTATTTTCTTTGGATCATGTAAGTCCAAAATTGATTGTTTCCAACTTATATCATTAAATTTCTTTGCAATATGTGAGGAATTCCACTCAGCTAAATCAGGCAAATTATTAAGGACTTCATTTATTAAATAATTATATTTTTTTTCACTAATACCATCTGTTAAATTATATTTTGATTGAATTTTTAAAATTTTATATTTATCATCAGAAACATATGTTGGATTAGTTATTTGATATTTTCCTTTATAATAATTTATTTTACCACTTATAGTTACAGTTTTATTTAATGGTAACAATTTTCTTATATAACCTTCGTAACTATTAAAAAAAATACAATCTAATTTTCCTGTATCATCCTCACAATTAACCCGATTTGGTAAATTTCTAATTCTAGGAAAGTTATACTTTTTTACATTTACTATTATCGATTGTACTTTATTTATTTTAAGATCTTTTATTTTTACAGCATTACTTCTGTCAATTTTATCTGTAGGTAATTTTAAAAGTAAATCAAAAATTGTATTAATATTCTTTTTTTTAAGTAACTTTGATGTTTTTAAGCCAATTTTATTTATTATATTTATATCTGATAATAAGTATTTAAAATTATCCATAATTATATAAATATATTTTTTATGACATTAAATAAAGAAGATCTTAAGAATAAAATTATTTATAGATCGTTGTATAGAGGAACTAAGGAAATGGATATTATGGTTTCATCGTATGTTAAAAAAATAATAAATGATTTGAAATTTGAAGATCTTTTATTGCTAAATGATATTGTAAATATGGGTGATGAAGATTTTGTCAAGTTGTTTAATAATAAAAATCTTAAGGAAAATACTGATAGCAAAATAGATAAATTTATTAAAAGATATAAAATATAAAATGGCGGAGAGACTGGGATTCGAACCCAGGAAAGAGTTGCCCCTTTGCCGGTTTTCAAGACCGGTGCTTTCAACCGCTCAGCCATCTCTCCGTTTA
>MDTB01089482.1_pt1 | contig 10542 bp, 12 predicted proteins | sample 811161 | NCBI WGS metagenome assembly MDTB01 (sample SAMN05326650, study PRJNA326480) | marine metagenome | isolation source: seawater | place: Mediterranean Sea | collected 2009
AATCTCCTTTTTGTTGATTAATATCATTTATCTATTAATGTATAAATAGTTATGAGCAACATTAGATTATATTTTCCAGATAATATACTAGAAAATACTACAAGTTTACTCTCAAAAGAACATACTCATTATGTTGCAAATGTAATGAGAATGAAAAGGGGTTCTAATATAAATTTTTTCAATAAAGAAGGAGAATGGCTTAGCGAGATAATTTTTTTGGACAGAGATAAAGTTGAAGTAAAATTTTTAAATAAGATAAAAGAGTCTTCAAAAATATCAAATATTGAATTAGCAATTTGCTTAGTAAAAAAAAATCCTATGGAAACAATTTTACAAAAAGCCACTGAACTTGGAGTGAGCAGAATAACCCCAATAATTTCTGAAAGATCAGAAGTAAAGGAATTAAATTACGAAAGAGCAAAAAAGATCGTGGTAGAAGCCACAGAACAGTCTAATCAATTACATCCTCCTGAACTTTCTAAAGTGATAAAGCTTAAAGACTTTTTAGAAAAATTAGATGATGGATCTAATTTTCTATTTGCAGATGTTAACTCTAAAAATAAACTTGAAAAAAAAGATGTAAAAAGTGATAATTTAAAAATTATATTAATTGGCCCCGAGGGGGACTTTTCACCCATTGAGCGAGAGGTCATTTTAGCTAAAGCTAACACGACCTCATTCTCAATATCCAAGAATATACTTAGATCGGATACGGCTGTTATTACCGCTATTTCATTGGTGAATTTTATCAATAGCAATCATTAATTGTCGCATTATTTGAAATTGTTTAATTATTTAAAAACTGTATAAAAACTTATGATTAAATTAATTACTTTTATATCTCTTACTCTATTTTCAGGAGTTGCAATGTCCGATGAACCAAAGGAATGGCAGCTTGGTTTTCAAAAAGCAGCCTCCCAAGGAATGGAAGATATTGTTTGGTTTCATGACTATATGTTATTACCTATAATTACAGCAATAACAGTTTTTGTTTTATTTCTACTTTTATATACATGTGTAAGATATAGAGAGTCAAAAAATAAAGTGGCTTCAACTACAAGCCATAATACTCTAGTAGAAGTTCTTTGGACTTTAATACCCTGTTTGATTTTAATTGTTATGGCTGTTCCATCTTTTAAAGTTTTATACTCCCAAGATACTATTCCGAAGGCAGATGTTACGATAAAAGCAATAGGGTACCAATGGTATTGGGGATATGAGTATCCAGATGAGAATATTATTTTTGACTCTTATTTAGTTGAAGATAAAGATTTAAAAGAAAACCAACCAAGATTATTAACCGTTGATAATGAAATCTATGTACCAGTAGATAAAGTTATAAAAGTTATGATAACCGCTAATGATGTATTGCATGCTTGGGCACTACCTTCGTTTGGAGTTAAAAGAGATGCCATACCTGGTAGAATAAATGAAACGTGGTTTAAAGCTGATAGAACAGGAACTTTTTACGGTCAGTGCTCTGAATTATGTGGAATTAAACACGCTTTCATGCCAATAACTGTAAATGTAGTTACTGAAGAGGAATATAATCAATGGTTAGAGGAAGCAAAAGTAAAATTTGCAAAAGAAGATTTAAATAACAATATTAAAATTGTAAAAAAAATTAAGGTAAATAAATAAATAATAATGTACGGACAAACGAAATCAGACACTCACGATAATAATCCAACAGGATGGAAGAGGTGGGCTTATTCAACTAATCATAAAGATATAGGAACGATGTATCTAATCTTTGCAATTATTGCGGGGATTATAGGTTCAGCTTTTTCAGTTTTAATGAGAATGGAACTAATGCATCCGGGAGACGGAATTCTTGGGGGAAATTATCATTTATACAATGTCTTAGTCACTGGCCATGGTTTAATCATGATATTTTTTATGGTAATGCCCGCAATGATAGGTGGATTTGGAAATTGGTTTGTTCCAATTATGATAGGTGCACCTGATATGGCTTTCCCGAGAATGAATAATATTTCTTTTTGGTTGCTGCCGGTTGCTTTTATATTATTACTTGCTTCAATTTTTGTAGATGGACCTCCAGGAGCTCAAGGGGTAGGAGGAGGTTGGACAATTTATCCTCCATTATCATCTAAAACTGGTCAACCCGGTCCTGCAATGGATTTAGCTATATTATCTCTACATGTAGCTGGAGCTTCTTCAATTTTAGGAGCTATTAACTTTATTACAACTATATTAAATATGAGAACGCCAGGAATGACATTGCACAAAATGCCATTATTTTCTTGGTCAATACTAGTAACTGCATTCTTACTTTTATTATCTTTACCAGTTTTGGCAGGAGCAATTACAATGCTTTTAACGGATAGAAATTTTGGCACTTCTTTTTTTGAAGCACAAACAGGAGGCGATCCAGTTTTATTCCAACACTTATTTTGGTTTTTTGGTCACCCAGAAGTTTACATTTTAATACTTCCTGGTTTTGGAATGATAAGTCATATTGTTTCAACATTTTCAAAAAAACCAGTTTTTGGTTACTTGGGTATGGCTTATGCAATGGTAGCTATAGGAGTGGTGGGGTTTGTAGTTTGGGCTCATCATATGTACACAGTTGGATTAGATACCGATACTAAAGCATACTTTTTAGCAGCTACAATGATTATAGCTGTTCCTACAGGAATTAAGATTTTTTCTTGGATAGCAACAATGTGGGGAGGATCGATAAGCTTTAAAACCCCAATGCTTTGGGCTATTGGATTTATTTTCTTATTTACTCTTGGAGGAGTAACAGGAGTAGTTTTGGCTAATGCGGGTGTTGATACTGCACTTCACGATACTTATTATGTAGTTGCACATTTTCACTACGTTCTATCTCTAGGTGCAGTTTTTGCGATTTTTGCTGGATTTTATTATTGGTTTAGTAAAATGTCGGGATATGAATATTCTGAATTTTTAGGAAAACTTCATTTCTGGTTAACTTTTATAGGAGTAAATTTAATTTTCTTTCCACAACATTTTTTAGGCTTAGCTGGTATGCCTAGAAGATACGTAGATTACCCAGATGCTTTTGCGGGTTGGAATTATATTTCTTCGATTGGCTCATACATATCAATAATTGGTCTAGCAGTTTTTTTATTAAATCTTCTTTATGCATTTATGAAAAAAAGAAAAGCAAATCAAAATCCTTGGGGGGAGGGAGCTACAACTTTAGAATGGACTGTTTCATCACCACCACCGTTCCATACTTTTGAAGAACTGCCTAAAGTAAAATAAATTGAACCAAATAGCTCTTAAATCTAAAACTTCTAAAGCCAGTAAGACTTTAAATTTCCACTCTTTTTTTAATCTAATGAAACCAAGAGTAATGTCTTTAGTTTTATTTACTTGTATGGTTGGTTTGATAATTGCTCCGACAGAGATACCTTTCTCAATTTCGGCTATTTCTTTAATTGCAGTTGCCATCGGATCTGGAGCTGCAGGAGCTTTGAATATGTGGTATGAGTCAGATCTTGACGCTTTAATGAGTAGGACTTGTTTAAGACCAATTCCGACTGGCAAAGTAAGAAAAGATCAAGCCTTATTTTTTGGAACAGCTTTATCAGTCATTTCAATTACAATCCTTTATATATTTGCTAATCCAATTTCAGCTATCTTATTGGCTTCAACAATTGCATTTTATTTTTTTGTTTATACAATTTGGCTCAAAAGAAAAACACCCCAAAATATAGTTATAGGAGGCGCTGCAGGCGCATTACCCCCAGTTATTGGATGGACAATTTCTACAGGTTCAATTTCTATTGAGCCAGTAATTTTATTTTTGATTATTTTTTTTTGGACACCTTCACATTTTTGGGCTTTGAGTCTCTATAAATCTAAAGATTATAAAAAAGCAAAAATACCTATGTTGCCAATTACGGCAGGAGTAGAGAAAACTAAATTAAATATTCTTATTTATGCCTTGATAATGCTACCTATTGTAACTGCCCCGTACTTTTTAAATTTTGGATCGATTGTATATTTAACTCTTTCATCCTTAATGACAGTTTATTATATTTATCTATGTTATGAGTTGTATAAGACAACAAAAACAAAAAAATCTAATTTATTAGCAAGAAAAATATTTATTTACTCAATATTTTATCTTTTTTTCTTATTTTTGATTATACTTTTTGATAACTTAATTTGATTATAAAAATGAATAAAAAAAACAAAAATTTAATTACAGCGCTGGTTCTTATCATATTTATGATTTTCTTGTTTGTCTTAACATTTTATAATATTGGAATTTATAATAGAGAAATTTAATGACAGTAAACAAAAAAAAACTTACTCCAATAATATTAATTTCTATATTCATTTTAATGTTAGGTCTTTCATTTGCAGCTGTTCCACTCTATGATTTGTTTTGCAGAGTAACAGGTTTTGGAGGTACAACGCAAAATGCTTCAGAAAAAGAGTTACCTAAAATTGTTATCAATCATAATTACAAAATGAGGTTTGACACCAATACAAATGGTGTCTTGGATTGGAATTTTTATCCAGAAATTAACACCCTTAATTTAAAACCTGGTGAAATTCATACAGTAAAATTTAATGTAGAAAATCAAAGTTCCGAAGCTTCATCTGGCTCCGCTTCTTTTAATGTTTCGCCTTCACCTTTTGGAATATATTTAAATAAAATTGGATGTTTTTGCTTCGAAAAACAAACACTTAAAGCCGGTGAAAAACAAGAGTTTATATTAACATTTTTCTTGGATCCTAAAGTTGTAGATGATAATAAAACTAAAGATATTGTTGATGTGACATTATCGTTCACATTCTTTGCATCGGATTATTATAAAAAGGGATAAGTTTAAATATGTCTTCAGGAGAAAAAAAACACGATTTTCATTTAGTTGATCCAAGTCCTTGGCCTATATATGTCTCATTTGCAACATTAATATTAGCATTTGGCGCAGTTTATTATTTTCATACAAAAACTCTTTGGCTTTTATTAATTGGTTTAGCTTTAGTTTTTTACGGAGCATTTATGTGGTGGAGAGATGTAATTGAGGAAGCTGAGCATCAAGGCCATCATACGCCAGTTGTTCAAATAGGACATAGATACGGAATGACTTTATTTATTGCATCTGAAGTTATGTTTTTTGTAGCTTGGTTCTGGGCATACTTTAATGCCAGTCTTTTTCCCACAGAAGCAATAGGAAATTCTTGGCCGCCACCTGATATAAAAACTTTTGATCCATGGGACATTCCTTTGATAAATACTTTAATACTTTTATTGTCTGGAACTACAGTTACTTGGGCTCACCACGCAATGTTGGAAAATGACAGAAAAAGTTTAATTAACGGCTTAGTTGCAACTGTATTTCTTGGTTTTATTTTCTCTTGTTTACAAGCATACGAATATCATCACGCAACTTTTACACTCGATGGAAATATTTATGGAGCAACCTTTTATATGGCAACTGGATTTCATGGATTTCATGTAATTGTGGGAACTTTATTTTTAGCTGTATGTTTATATAGATCAATTAAAGGTCACTCTAATTCAGAGCATCATTTTGGATTTGAAGCAGCTGCTTGGTACTGGCATTTTGTAGATGTAGTATGGTTATTTTTATTTGCAGCGATCTATATTTGGGGAAGTTAAAATAGAATTGAAAAAATTATTTCTATTTAATATTTTTGTTATTTTTTTTATCACATTATTTTGCGCACTAGGAAGTTGGCAACTTTATAGGCTTCAGTGGAAACAAGATTTAATCGCACAAATTAAAGAGGGTTTAAATTCTAAACCAATTAAATACTCTAAAACTTTAACTAACAATTATCAAAGAGTAATATTAGAGGGAAAGTATGATTTAAAAAATCAAATTTATCTTTATAGTCTTAATGAAAAAGGAATGCCTGGGTTTGATGTGATCACACCATTTAAGACAATTAAATCTGAGAATGTATTAATAAATAGAGGATGGATTAAAAAAGAATTAAAAAATACAAGCGAAATAAACTCGATCAATGATGAAAAGATTACAGGTCTTTTACGGGAAATAATTAAAAAAAATATTTTCAAACCAGAGAACGACATTAAGAACAATGTATGGTTTTCAATTAATTTAAAACAAATTAAAGTGATAACAGGTAAAAATTTTAGTAATTATGTAGTTTTTTTAGAGGATAAAAAAAAAATTACTCCTATGCCAAAGAAAATAACTATAGATGTGCCAAATAATCACCTTAAATATGCTATAACCTGGTATTCGATATCGATATCAATATTGTTATATTTTTTATACTTTAGAAGACAACAATGAAATATTTTAGCACGAGAGACAAAACAATAAATTTTAGTTTTAAAGATATATTTCTTAGGGGGTTGGCCCCTGACGGAGGTCTATTTTTGCCCTCAGAAGTAAAGCTCTATAACAAAAATGATTTGAAGGATCTTAGTAAATTGACTTATGTAGATTTAGCTACAGAAATAATTTCAAATTTTTGCTCAGAAGATATTGAGAAAAAAAAATTAAGATTAATTATTGATAAATCTTATAAATCTTTTGAGAATAAAAATGTAGTAAACTTAAAAAAAATTGGAAATACAAGTCTTTTAGAACTTTATAAAGGACCTACTCTAGCTTTTAAAGACATAGCCATGCAAGTTTTAGGTAATATGTACGATTATTTGAACGTATCAAATTATAGGACAATAAATATTGTTGTAGCAACTTCTGGGGATACAGGCTCGGCTGCTATATCAGCTTTAAATGATAGAAAAAATATTAATGTTTTTATTCTACATCCGCATAATAAAATTTCTAAAATTCAAAGAAAAATAATGACAACTATTGGATCAGAAAATATTTATAATATCGCTATAGAGGGATCATTTGATGATTGTCAAAAAATTGTAAAGGATATGTTTAACGAAGAAGAATTTAGAAAAAAAATCAATATGTCTGGAGTTAATTCGATTAACTGGGCAAGAATTATTTGTCAGATAGTTTATTATTTTTATGCTTTTTTTAAAGCTAGTAAAACGAATATTAGTTTTTCAGTTCCGACAGGTAATTTTGGTGACATTTATGCTGGTTATATCGCTAAGAAAATGGGACTACCAATAGATAAGCTTATAGTTGCAACTAATGAAAACGATATTTTACAAAGAGTTATAAATACGGGTGAATATAAACCAGATAAAGTAAAGCCATCCTTATCACCCAGTATGGATATTCAAGTATCAAGTAATTTTGAAAGATTACTTTTTGACATTGTAGGTCAAGATGACAAAAGAGTATCTTCACTAATGAATGAACTTTCGTCAACAGGTTTATTTAAGTTAAATCAGGAAGAAATTAAAATTATACAGAAAGATTTTCGTGCTGTAAAAATTAATGATTTAGATACTTTATCAATAATAAAAGATTTTTATTTAAATTCAGAATTTATAATAGACCCCCATACTGCTACCGCTATAGGAGCTGCTAAGAAATTAAGCAATATTTCTAATATAGTAGTGCTCGCTACCGCTCATCCTTACAAATTTTTGGAAACAGTAAAAAAAGCTACTGGGAAAGAAATTGATACGCCCCCTCAATTTTCAAATATGGTAGATAAAAAAGAAAAATTTGATATAGTAAAGGGCAATACCTTAGAGATTAAAAATTACATTTTAAAAAAAGTTATATGAAATTAAAAATAGGTGAAAAATTACCAATTTCAGAATTCTTCTATATTGATAATAGTGGTGTTGCTCAAAAAATTAAAAGCACAGAATTGTTGAGCAATCAAAAAACTATAATTATTGGAGTTCCAGGAGCATTTACAAAAGTTTGCTCAGCAAAACATCTTCCTGGTTATGTAAATAATTTCAGTGAAGCAAAAAAAAAGGGTATTACTAAAATAATTTGTATTTCAGTTAACGATCCGAACGTTATGAAAGCATGGGGCGACTCTCAAAAAGTAAAGGATAAGATTTTTATGGCAGCAGACCCTTATTGTGAGTTCACTAAATTGATTGGTGCAGATATAGACAGATTCGATAGAGGTCAAGGAACTAGATCAACAAGATATACTATGCTAGTAGAAAATAATATTGCGAAAGTAATTAAAGAAGAAGAAGACACTGCGAGTTGCGAAATATCAGCAGCGGAAAATTTTATAAAAGAAATCTAATTTTTTATAGCTTGAGTAGCAAGAGTGTCTGCAAGATTATTGTATTTGCTTGTTGAGTGACCTTTTACCCATCTCCACGTAACTTTATTTTTTTTACATAAATCATTTAATTTTAGCCATAAATCTTTATTTTTTACAGGTTTTTTATTTGAATTTTTCCAACCGTTCATTTCCCATTTTTTAACCCATTCAGTAATTCCATTTTTTACATATTTAGAATCAGTAAATATTATGACTTCAGATTTAAACTTTATCTTTTTTAAAGCCATTATAGGCGCCATCAATTCCATACGATTATTTGTCGTTTCTTTTATTCCTCCTGATAAATTATTTTGTTTTTTATTTTCATCAAAAATAACAGCTCCCCAACCACCTGGACCTGGATTTCCAGAGCAAGCACCGTCTGTGTAAATTATATATTTCATTAAAAAAAATAATCCTCAAAATTTTTAGAATTTTTATGAAACTCTAATCTTTTTAAATACTCCATTGGATCCTTTACTTTAACAATTGCGCCTTCTACAGTATTTAACGAGTCAAACACTCTTGTAAGCAAAAATCTTAAAGCTGATCCTTGAGATAAAACTTTAATTTTACGTTTCTCATTGTCTGTAATTTTTCTAATTTCATTATAACCATCTATAAAATTCTTAGCTTTTGTGACATTAAAGCTTAAATTATTTTGAGGACCATCAAAACACAAAGCGTTAAAACAAATAGCTATCTCAAACGCATAGAAATCATTACATGAAAAATAGAAGTCAATAATGCCACTAAATTTATTTTCTTGAAAAAAAATATTATCATTAAATAAGTCTGCATGAATTATACCTTTAGGTAAATTATCCGGCCAATTTTTTTCTACATCAGTCAAATTGGTTTCAATCAGTCTTGGCAAATCTTTATGGATTTTTGAACATTTACTTTCAACTGCATTAAATATTTTTCTCCAAGATTTGATTGAAAGATCATTTTTTCTATTAATTTTAAAATTTTTAGTTATTTCATGAATTCTTGCTGTCTCTTTTCCGACAGAATTACAATTTTCAGGACTTAGGATATTTTTAGCTTTACCTTCAATAAAACTAACTATCATAAGTTTTTTATTATTAAATTTAGATATAGGATTATTTTTTGTATTTAATATTGGAACTGGACATTTAATCCCAGATTTATTTAAACCAATCATAAGGCTAGCAAAAAAAGGAAGATCAATTTCTTTCACTCTTTTTTCGTATATAGTTAAGATGTATTTTTTATTATCAACTAATAAAAAATAATTCGAATTTTCAATACCCTGTTCTATACCCTCAAATTTATTTAATTTGCCAATAGAATAGTCTTTTAAAATTAATTTGATATTTTCTTCAGTAAATTTTGTATAAACAGCCATTTAATTTAATTCCTTTGGAAGTTTAAAAACTACTTTTTCCTCAGCCACTACTACTTCTTCGATTAAAACTTTACAGTCTCTTTTAATATCATTAATTAAATTTTGCACTAACTCTTCGGGAGCAGATGCTCCTGAAGATATACCTATTTTTTTACATTTTTTTATTTCTTCTATTGGTAATTCTTTTCCAAAATGCATCAAAGTTGAATTTTTGCAACCTGCTTTCTTTGCAACTTCTACTAACCTAACTGAATTAGAAGAATTTCTGCTTCCTATTATAAAAACCATGTCACATTGTGGAGCAATTTTTTTAACCGCCCTTTGCCGGTTAGTAGTAGCATAGCAAATATCTTCTTTAACTGGTCCTTTTATAAGAGGAAATTTATTTTTTAATAATTTAATTATTTCAAAAGTGTCATCTACTGAAAGAGTTGTTTGAGTAATATATGCTAATGGTTTTTTAAAATTTTTTATTTCTAAAAATTTTACCTCTTCCGCAGTTTCTATTAGTTTTATACTTCCAGAAGGTAGCTGACCCATAGTTCCGATAACTTCTGGGTGATTTTTATGCCCAATTAAAATTATATCAAATCCATTTTTGTAAAGTTGTTCTGATTCTCTGTGGACTTTTGAAACTAAAGGACAAGTAGCATCTACGTAAGATAAATTTTTTAATTTAGCTTCTTCTGGAACTTTTTTAGGAACACCATGTGCTGAAAATATTACTGGACGTGTTACATCCTTAATTTCAGATAGCTCTTCAACAAATATTGCACCTCTTTTTTTCAAGTTTTCGACTACTTGTTTGTTATGTACAATTTCATGTCTTACATAAACTGGAGAACCATATTTATCCAGAGCCTTATTGACTATTTCTATAGCTCTATCTACTCCAGCGCAAAAGCCCCTGGGAGATGCTAAAAGTATTTTAAGTTCATTTTTCATTTTTTTCTAAAAGATATTCAAGCAATATATGCGGAAAAGTAAGTGACGCCAAA
>MDTB01014109.1_pt1 | contig 10541 bp, 8 predicted proteins | sample 811161 | NCBI WGS metagenome assembly MDTB01 (sample SAMN05326650, study PRJNA326480) | marine metagenome | isolation source: seawater | place: Mediterranean Sea | collected 2009
GGCTTATCTATATCAAAACCCTTCTTTAAAGCTGAATAATAAGCTAATTTTTGTAAAGGAATTGTCAGAAGAAACGGTAAAAGATCTTCATTAGTACTTTCTACTTCAATTGTTTCCCAAATATTTTCAGAAGTTACTTCATCTTCACTTTTATTTGTAATAAGTAAAACTTTTGCTCCTCTTGCAATAACTTCTTGCATATTAGAAATTGTTTTCTTGTAATAACTATCACGTGGAGCAAGAACAACAACAGGCATACCTTCCTCTATTAATGCTAATGGTCCATGTTTCATTTCACCTGCAGGATATCCCTCAGCATGAATATAAGATAATTCTTTTAACTTCAAAGCTCCCTCTAAAGCTATAGGATAAGAATATCCTCTACCTAAATACATTGACCCTTTTGCTTCGTTAAAAGTTCCAGCAATTGTTTGGACTTTATTATCAATTAATAATGTTTCCTTAATTAATTCAGGTAATTTTTTTAATTCAACTAATTTTTCACTAAATTTTTTAATATCTAAATCTTTTTTCATTACTCCAATTTTTAAAGCAAAGATATAAAGAATCAAAATTTGACCTAAGAAGGCTTTTGTGGAAGCAACACCAATCTCTGTCCCACAATGAATTGGTAAAATAAACTTTGAGTCTCTTGCAATTGAACTCTCTATTACATTTACAACAGCACAAGTTTTCATTTCATTTTTGTTACATAGATCCAAAGCGGCATAAGTGTCAGCTGTTTCACCAGATTGAGAGACAAATACATACAAATTATCTTTTTTAAATCTATTTTTTCGATATCTAAATTCTGAAGCAATATCTATGTTAACCTCCATGGATGTAAGTTCCTCAAACCAGTATTTTGCCATTAAACATGAATGATAAGCTGTGCCACATCCTATTAAAGTAATTGATGATATTTCTTCAATTTTCCATGGAAAATTATGTATATTTATATCGTTATTGTGACTATCGATATATTCTTTAATTCCATTTTTAACAGTTAAAGGCTGCTCCTCAATCTCTTTTGCCATAAAGTGTTTAAATTCACCTTTATCATAATTTTTTTCATCAGTTGATAACTCCAAAACTTTTTTATTTATTTTTATTCCTTCTTCATTATAGAACTCAACATAATCTTTTTTAATAAAACAAAATTCTCCATCATTTAGATAAGTTATTTTATTTGTCATCGATTTTAGAGCATACGAGTCTGACCCTAAATAATTCTCACTAGGACCATAACCAACTGCTAAAGGAGAGCCACGCCTAGCACCTACAATTAGGTCTGGTTCATCTTTAAATAAAATACCCAAAGCAAAACTTCCATGAAGTGATTTTAACGTTTTCATTATCGCATCAACGTAGCTATCTGTTTTTAAATGTTCAGTTATTAAATGAACAATTACCTCCGTATCTGTTTGAGATTTAAATACATGACCTTTACCAATTAAAAACTTTTTTAATATCGTTGAGTTTTCAATAATTCCATTATGAACTACTGAAACATTATTTGATGAATGTGGATGCGCATTAAGACTATTTGGAATACCATGAGTTGCCCATCTTACATGACCTATACCAATAGAACCCTCAATGTTTTGTGATAGTAAACTTTTTTCTAATTTATCTACTCTACCCTCAGTTTTAATTTCATTTATTGAACCATTAGAAAGAGTAGCAAGACCTGCTGAGTCATATCCTCTATATTCTAATTTTTTAAGAGAATTTATAATTGATGCTGTTACTTGTTTGTTACTATTTATACCAATTATTCCACACATAACTATTTATTTTTTCTTTTATAATTTTTTACTTCTGTTTGTAAGCTTCTAGTTAAGGCTAGTGATTTTTTTTTTACATTTTTTGTAATTACAGAGCCTGCACCAATAATACTATTTTGATTTAAAGTTACAGGTGCAACCAATGAAGAATTGGACCCGATGAATACATTATCCTTAATTTTAGTTTTATTTTTTTTAACTCCGTCATAATTGCAAGTAATAGTACCAGCACCAACATTTACATTTTTACCAATATTTGTATCTCCAATGTAAGTTAAATGATTAATCTTAGTTTTTTTTCCTACTGTACTTTTTTTTATTTCTACAAAATTTCCAATTTTTGAACCCTCTTTTAATATCGTGTAAGGTCTTATTCTTGCATATGGACCTACTTCAACCTTGTTTTCTATTTTACAATTTTCAAGATGTGAAAAAGATTTAATAATCACATTGTTACCTATTTTCACATTCGATCCAAAAACCACGAAGGGTTCTATGGTCACATTTTTACCAATTTTGGTATCTGAAGAAAAATAAATTGTATCAGGTCCAATCATTTTAGTACCGTTTCTTAAAAATTTATGTCTCAACTTGTCTTGATATTTTTGTAAACTTAATTGTTTCATCTAGGCATTTCTTTATATTAAGTATATATATTTATTAATTCACAATATATTTCTTAAAAAAACTTTTTGATGAGTCAAATATTTACAATTCTTTTCGATTTAGATGGAACTTTAGTTGATACTGCTCCTGATCTAATGAGGGCTCACAATTTTGTGATGAAAAAATTTGGCTATCCAACAAAATCTACTGAAGAAATAAGGAATCTAGTCGGTCAAGGAGCTGGTGCTATGATTGGAAGATCTATTTGGGGACAGGCTAAAAAGGAGTTTGGAAAAGTTCAAGATGAAAAGGTTAAAAAAGAGATGGTTAAGGATTTTGTTGATTACTATGGTAAAAATATAATAAATGAGAGTACATTAATTAAGGGTGTTAAAGAATTCTTAATTTGGGCAAAAGCAAAAAATATTTCAATGGCTGTATGCACTAACAAGCAAGAACATTTAGCAATAGATCTTTTAAAGAAAATTGGAATTTATGATTTTTTTGAATATGTAGCTGGATCGAATACTTTTGATTATTGTAAGCCAGATCCTAGACACTTAACTTCAGTGATAGAAATTCTAGATGGAGATATTAGAAAAACATTAATGATTGGAGATAGTGAAACTGATGCTAATGCTGCAAAAGCTGCTGAACTACCAGTTATTTTACTTGAAGATGGATATACTGAAAAAAATATTAATGAAATTTACCATAATCACCTTATAAAAGACTTTGTTGATATAGAAAAAATTGTTTCTAAATATCTTTAATATTGATTATTTTTTTTTAACTATTACAAACATCCCGATAATTAGGAGACATTTTGATAGTACATAATATAAAAGTATATCCATCTAAAATTCACTTACCAAAAAAAAAACAATTAGCTTGGAAAATAGCTGAGATAGCAAGCGATAATTCAAAATTAAATAAAGACTCTATTGAAATGGTAATTAATAGAATAATTGATAACGCATCAGTTGCTATCGCTTCTTTAAATAGAAAGTCTGTAATTTCTGCAAGAGAGATGGCTATGAAACATCCTAGAAAAAATGGAGCAACTGTATTTGGAATAAATTCAAAACAAAAATTTGATTGTGAGTGGGCAGCTTGGTCTAATGGAACTGCGGTAAGAGAACTTGATTTTCATGACACATTTTTAGCTGCAGACTACAGTCATCCTGGTGACAATATTCCACCTTTATTAAGCGTAGCTCAACAAAATAAAAGAAGTGGCTTAGATCTTTTAAGAGGAATTATTACTGCCTATGAAGTGCAAGTGAATCTTGTGAAAGGTATTTGTCTTCATAAACACAAAGTAGATCATATTGCTCATTTGGGACCAAGTGTTGCTGCGGGACTGGGTGCAATGTTAAAACTTAAAACTGAGACCATATATCAAGCAGTCCAACAAGCACTTCATACAACAATATCTACAAGGCAATCTAGAAAGGGAGAAATATCAAGTTGGAAAGCATATGCACCTGCTCACGCTGGAAAACTTGCAATAGAAGCTGTAGATAGAGTAATGAGGGGCGAAGGTGCACCTAGCCCAATATACGAAGGTGAAGATAGTGTAATTGCTAGAATTCTAGGTGGAAAAAATGCTAAATATAAAGTTCCTTTACCAAAAGTAAACGAAAGTAAAAAAGCAATTTTAGAAACCTATACCAAAGAGTATTCTGCTGAATATCAGTCACAGGCGTTAATTGATTTAGCAAAAAAATTAAAAGTTAAGATTCCTAATCTTAGTCAAATAAAAAAAATTGATATTTTTACAAGTCATCATACTCATTTTGTAATTGGTACAGGCGCAAATGATCCACAAAAAATGGATCCTAATGCTAGTAGAGAAACCCTTGATCATTCTATAATGTACATATTTGCAGTCGCTTTAGAAGATGGAGATTGGCATCATGTAAAATCTTATAGCAAATCAAGAGCAAAAAGGGAAAGTACTATTAAAATTTGGCGTTCAATTAAAACATTTGAAGATAAAAAATGGACAAAAAAATATCATGATCCCAACCCAAAAAATAAATCATTTGGAGCAAAAGTAATTATTACATTAAATAATGGCAAAAAAATTATTGAACAACTAGATAGAGCAGATGCTCATCCATATGGAGCAAGGCCATTTAAAAGAAAAAATTATATTGATAAATTTTTAACTTTAACAAAAGGAATACTTGACAAAAAAGAAAGTAATAGATTTTTAAAAACTGTACAGAACCTTAAGAACCTTAAAAATGGTCAACTTAATAACTTAAATATTATGATAAAGAAAAATAAACTAAAAAGAAATATAAAAAAAGGTATTTTTTAATGCATTTTGTAGAAAAAGAACCAAGTCAAAAAAGAATAGATTTTAGTAGTAAATTAAAAACAAATAAAATTTTAAGAGTTCCAGGTGCTTACAATCCTTTAACTGCTAAATTGATAGAGGAGATAGGTTATGATGCTGTTTATGTTTCAGGCGGTGTTATGGCAAATGACCTTGGTTTTCCCGATATTGGTTTGACAACATTACAAGACGTAAGTACCAGATCATATTTGATATCAAGAGTAACTAACTTACCAACAATTGTGGATATAGATACTGGTTTTAAATCATGTAAAGAAACTATAGAAACCTTTGAAGATTTTGGAATTACCGCTGTACACCTAGAGGATCAAATAGAAAGAAAAAGATGTGGGCATTTAGATCATAAAGAACTTATTTCTTCCGATGCTATGGTAAGTAAAATTAAAGAATGTGTTGCAGCTAAAAAAGATGAAAATTTTAAGATAATCGCAAGATCTGATGCTAAAGGAGTTGAGGGAATAGATAAGATGATTGAAAGATGTAAAGCTTATATAGATGCAGGTGCCGAAGTTATATTTCCAGAGGCATTGCATAATGAAAATGAATTTGAAAAAGTTAGAAAAGAATTACCATGTTATTTGTTGGCTAATATGACAGAATTTGGAAAATCTAAACTTCTCAAATATAAGGAATTAGAAAATTTAGGTTATAATATAGTGATTTACCCAGTGACCACTCAACGTTTAGCAATGAAAAATGTAGAAGATGGATTAAGAGACATTTATGTAAATGGACATCAGAATAACGTAATTGATAAGATGCAAACTAGAAAAAGATTATACGAGCTTGTAGACTATGAAAAATACAATTCTTTAGACGAAAAGATTTATAATTTTAGTACAGAAGGTCATGAATAATGAGTAATGATATTAAAAAAGGATTATTGGGAGTTACTGTCGATGAGACAGAAATTTCAAAAGTAATGCCTGAAATTAATTCTCTTACTTACAGGGGATATGCTGCTCAAGATTTGTGTGCTAACTGTAAATTTGAAGAAATAGCTTATTTAATTTTGAATAAAGAGTTACCAAACAAAAAACAACTCAAACAATTTGAAAAAGAAGAGTCTAAAGAAAGAAATTTATCGAAAACATTAATCAATGTTCTTAAGCAAATGCCAAAAAAATCACACCCAATGGATGTGGCAAGAACAGCTGTAAGTGTTATGGGTCTTGAGGATAAAGAAACAAAAAATAATTCCCCAAAAGCAAACCTTAGAAAAGCAATGAGAATATTTGCAAAAACTCCGGTAGCTTTAGCAGCATTTTATCGCCTTAGAAAAGGAAAGAAAATTATTTCACCAAAAAAAAACTTAACATTTGCTGAAAACTTTTTTCATATGTGTTTTGGAAAAGTTCCAAATAAAGATATTGTTAAAGCATTTGATGTCTCTTTAATTTTATATGCTGAACATAGTTTCAATGTTTCAACATTTACAGCAAGAACAATCACAAGTAGCTTATCTGATATTCACGGAGCTATCACAGGTGCTATTGCAAGTTTAAAGGGACCTTTACATGGTGGTGCAAATGAAGAAGTAATGCATATGATGAAAAAAATTAAAAAACCAGAAAATGCTTTTAAATGGATTAACAGTGCATTAGATAAAAAAGATGTGGTAATGGGTTTCGGTCATAGAGTTTATAAATCTGGAGACTCAAGAGTTCCAACTATGAGAGAATATTTTGGAAAAGTAGCTAGAATCAAAAAAGATAAAAAATTTGAAAAAATTTATGATATTGTAGAAAAAGTGATGATTGATAGAAAAAATATTCATCCTAATGTTGATTATCCAACTGGGCCAACTTATCATCTAATGGGTTTTGATACTGATTTTTTCACACCAATATTTGTTATTTCCAGAATTACTGGTTGGTCTGCACACATAATTGAGCAGCATAATTCAAATAAACTAATTAGACCTTTGGCTAGCTATAATGGAAGTAAGTACCGTAAAGTAAAAAAAATTAATCGAAGATAATTTAAACTATCATTTTTCAATTTTTGCAAATCTTCCATTACAAATAATTTCACGTTTATAATGGTGTTTTTTTACAAACTCATCAATTGATTGCTTAACGCCTGGTGCATAACTTAAATCGTAATCATCACAAAGTACTGTTCCGTTATTATCAATTACTGCTTTGCAACAATCTAAATCATTCTTTACTGTATTATATTCATGTCCACCATCTAAAAAAACGTAGTCTACTTTAGACATATCAATTTTTTTTAATATTTTATTAGAATTACCTTTAATCAAATGAACATTATCCTTAAATTTATTTAAGAGGCCTTGTACTGCATTCAGGCTATATGGGTCCTCTCTCTTAATAAATCTGTACCATATTGTTTTGAAAGGGTTTGAAAATTTTGTGTTAGGTATTATCTCATTTTTATTTTCATCATTTTTTTCAAATAAATCTAATCCAATAAATTTAAAATCGTTTTTATGAATCTTGTAAAGTAATTCACAAACATTTCTTGAAGTAACCCCGTGAAAAACACCAATTTCTAAAAAAATTTTAGGTTTTTTTTTTTGTATTTCTTTAAGAAAAAAACTGCCCACACCTGGCTGCTTTAGACTTGTTTTACGAAAATATTTTTTATAATTCAACTTATTAAAGCTACAAAACCAAACTTAGCTAATTTAAAAATTATAACTTCCATTACTTTTTTATTAACTAAATGCCTCTGCCCAAGAGCCTTGGGTTGATGCTTTAGAATATTCTGTGGCACGACCTTCAAAAAAATTCATGTGTTCAACAGCATTTAACATTGTATCTAACCAGCCTAATGGATTTTTATCAACATCATATATAGGTTCTAATCCTAATTGAACTAATCTTCTGTTGCCAATAAACCTTATATAATCTTTAACCTCTTGAGCAGTTAGACCTTCCATAGGACCCATTTCAAATGCCAAATCAATAAAGGCATCTTCGTGCTCTATGATAGTTCTACATGCTTCATAAAGTTCTTTTTTTAATTTTGGTGTCCAAATCTCAGGATTTTCATTAATAAATTCCTTAAATATTCTTATCATTGAATTACAGTGAAGAGTTTCATCTCTTACTGACCAAGTAACGATCTGTCCCATTCCTTTCATTTTATTATGTCTTGGAAAATTTAATAGAATTGCAAAACTAGCGAATAATTGCAAACCTTCTGTAAAAGCACTAAAGACAGCTACAGTTTTTGCAATGTCTTCTTTTGAATTTACATTAAAATCTTGCATGTAATCGTATTTATCTTTCATCTCTTTATATTTCATAAAAGCTGAATATTCTGACTCTGGCATTCCTATTGTATCTAAAAGATGAGAGTAAGCTGCAACATGAACTGTTTCCATAGCAGCAAAAGCAGTCATCATCATTAGAACTTCAGTTGGTTTAAAAACAGTTGTATAATGTCTTAAATAACAATTGTTAACCTCAACATCAGCTTGAGTAAAAAATCTAAAGATTTGAGTTAATAAATTTTTTTCAGATTGTGAAAGATTTTTTTGCCAATCTCTAACATCATCTCCCAATGGTACTTCCTCTGGCAACCAATGAATTCTTTGCTGAGTTAACCATGCATCATAACACCATGGATATCGAAAAGGTTTATAAACAGGATTTTCAACTAACAATCCCATTTTTTTTGGTTGAATAATTTCTTTTTTTTTTGGTTGAATAATTTCCGAATTTATTTTTTCTGCTACTGACATGATAGGCACTCCTCGTATTCTGGTTCTTCAGTTTTGGTTGATTTATTTTTATAAACATTAGCCATAATATCTGTTGACTTTGCATCGTTGATATTTTCAGCTCTTTGAATTGATTTTGATCTACAATAATAAAGGCTTTTCAGACCTTTTTTCCATGCATCAAAATGAATTTTATGTAATTCTTTTTTATGAACATCAGCAGGCAAAAATAAATTTACAGATTGAGCTTGAGAGATAAATGGAGTTCTGTCTCCACTTAATTCAATAATCCACGCCTGGTTTAGCTCAAAAGCAGTTTTAAATACATCTTTTTCTAATACAGTTAAAAAATCTAAATGACTAACTGAACCTTGATTTGTTGTAATGGTTGACCAAGTCTCATCATCATTTTTACCGTGGCTTTCTAATATTTCCTCTAAATATCTGTTTCTAACATTAAATGAGCCTGATAAAGTTTTGTGTGTATAGCTATTAGCAGCAATCGGTTCTACTCCTGGAGAAGCACCACCACAGATAATTGAAATTGATGCTGTTGGGGCTATCGCTGTTTTGTTAGAAAATCTTTCTTTAAATCCATATTCCTCAGCATCTGGACAGGCACCTCTTTCTTCAGCAAGATCTTTTGAAGCTTGATTAACTTTTTCATGAATATTTTTAAATATCTTTTTATTCCAAGATTTAGACATAACTGACTCAAGTGGAATTCTATTTTTTTGTAAAAAAGAGTGAAAGCCCATAACTCCCAATCCTACACTTCTCTCTCTTTCAGCAGAATACTTAGCGTCATTAAATTGATCAGGAGCTTTGTTTATAAAATCTGATAAAACATTATCTAAAAATCTCATTACATCACTAATCATATCTGGATCATCTTTCCATTCATCATACTTTTCCAAATTTAAAGAGGACAAACAACAAACTGCAGTTCTGTCTCTTCCATCTTTGTCTATACCAGTAGGTAAAGTAATTTCGCTACATAAATTTGAAGTTTTGACCGTTAAGTTAGCAAGTTTATGATGCTGAGGAATTTGTCTATTAACTGTATCTATAAAAATTATATAAGGCTCACCAGTTTCTATTCTAGCAGTTAACAACCTTATCCATAAATTTCTTGCAGAAATAGTTTGTTGGACTGTGCCATCTGCTGGGCTTTTTAATGCCCACTGTTCATCTGTTTCAACCGCACGCATAAATGCATCTGAAACTAAAACACCGTGATGTAAGTTTAAAGCCTTTCTATTTGGATCGCCACCTGTTGGTCTTCTCATTTCAATAAATTCTTCTATTTCAGGATGATCAATTGGAAGATAACAAGCTGCAGAACCTCTTCTCAAAGAACCTTGACTGATTGCCATTGTGAGAGAGTCCATAACTTTAATGAATGGTATTATTCCAGAAGTTTTTCCAACTTTACCAATTTTTTCGCCAATAGATCTTAAATTACCCCAGTAACTTCCAATTCCTCCACCTTTTGCTGCAAGCCAAACATTTTCACTCCAAAGATCTAGAATACCACCCAAGCTATCAGAGGCCTCATTCAAAAAGCAAGAAATTGGTAATCCTCTTTTTGTTCCACCATTAGATAATACAGGTGTTGCTGGCATAAACCATAAATTGCTTATGTAATTATAAATTCTTTGGGCGTGTAAATTATCATCTGAATAAGTGCTGGCTACTCTTGCAAACAGATCTTGAAATGATTCGTTGTGACCTAAATATCTATCTTTTAAAGTTGCTTTTCCAAAATCAGTTAACTTAGAATCACGAGATCGATCAATTTTAATTATAATACCTTTATCATTTTGAAATAATTCTGTTTCATTGCTTAATGAAAAAAGATCAGGTCTATTATTCTTAGAAATTTCATTGACTTGAGGGCTATATTCAGAGACAGCTTTCTTTAAGGCTTGAGATAGGACTTTATTCATAAAATTAGTATTATATTTATTTATTTAGCGAAAACAACTAGATGTTGTATGCGCTTAATGTTAATATACTATATAAACAATAAATCAACAGAACATATATAGAACATTAATAAAAATTTATCAATAAAAAAATCAAAAAA
>MDTB01095384.1_pt1 | contig 10541 bp, 13 predicted proteins | sample 811161 | NCBI WGS metagenome assembly MDTB01 (sample SAMN05326650, study PRJNA326480) | marine metagenome | isolation source: seawater | place: Mediterranean Sea | collected 2009
GTAGACCTAGTTCCAAATGTAAGTATAGCAGTAGATAAAAAGTTTATTAAAAAAGGAGAAGCAATTATAATTCAGAGCACTAGCAACAAAAAAAACATTTTTTTAGGAGTAGCTCACGATGTAGGTTCTGCTATAAAAGGAAAAAGTAGAATTGATTTGTTTACAGGTTTTGGTTATAAATCTGAAAAGAAAGCTGCGCGATTAAAAGAAAAAATATACACTTGGAAATTAATCCAAAAAAAATAGGAGAACCCTTTGAATAAAATTTTAGAAATAAATGATTTAAAAAAGTTAGCGAAAAAAAAACTACCTAAAATGTTTTATGATTATATTGATACAGGTTCTTATTCTGGAATAACATACGAAAGAAATGAAGAAGATTTTAAAAAAATAAAACTTAAGCAAAGAGTAGGAGTTAATATTAAAAACCGAGACTTAAGTACTTATATATTAGGAAAAAAATATAATTTTCCTCTAGGACTCGCGCCAGTTGGAATGGGAGGCATGATGTATCCTAATGGTGAAATATTAGCAGCAAAGGCAGCTAGAAATATGAACATACCTTACATTTTATCAACAATGAGTATTTGCTCTATTGAACAAGTAGCAGAATACTCTAAAAATACTTTTTGGTTCCAGCTTTATGTCATGAAAGATAAAGAGTTCGTTGAAAATGTAATCAATAGAGCTAGAAAAGCAAAATGTGATGCTCTTGTAGTAACTATGGACCTCCCTCTTTTGGCTCAAAGACATAATGATATAAGAAATGGTTTATCGGCGCCCCCTAAACTAGGGATTAATCAAATTTTTCAGCTAATATCTAGACCAGAGTGGTGTTTAAAAATGATGTTTTCTAAAAATAAAACTTTTGGAAATATATTAGGTCATGCAAAAGGGGTTAAAGATATTAGTTCTATAGTATCTTGGTCAAATGAACAATTTGATCAAGAATTAACATGGGATTATGTTAAATGGATAAAAAAACTATGGGGAGGACCGATAATCCTTAAAGGAATCTTAGATGTAGATGATGCCATGAAAGCTGTAGAAATTGGAGCGGAGGCAATTATAGTTTCGAATCATGGAGGAAGACAACTTGATGGAGCTATCTCTTCTATTTTAGCGCTTAACAATATTTCTAAAAAAGTAGGTGCTAAATTAGAAATCTATGTTGACGGGGGCTTTAGAAACGGGGCTGATATAATTAAAGCTAAGGCATTAGGGGCAAAAGCCGTTTTTGTGGGAAGGCCTTACTTGTATGGATTAAGTGCAAAAGGTTTTGATGGAGTTAAAGCAATGATTGATATATTTAAAAAAGAAGCAGATGTGACTTTAGCACTCTGTGGCGAAACTAATATTAATAAACTTAGCATGAAAAATGTTTTACAATAAGGTATGAATAGAAAACTTTACAAGAAAGAACTAGCTTTATGGAAAGCAGTAACAAAAGAGGATATAAAAATTAATAGATATATCCCAGAGGAAATGACAGAGAAAAAAAAAGACCGTATAAAAGAAAAACCTAAACCTTTAAATCCTAATTTAAATTTTAATAAGAAAAGAAATTATCTAGATGGTGAAAAGGAAGTATTAACCAATGATAAACTACAAGTTAACAAAAGAATGAAGTCTAAACTGGTAAGAGGATTAATTAGACCAGAAGCTATATTGGATCTTCATGGATATAATAGGCTTGAAGCTGAAAAAACTTTGAAAACTTTTATAAATACTTGCATAAATCAGGAAAAGAGATGTATTTTAATAATAACAGGAAAAAAAAAAACTACCTTAGGGTCTAAAAGTATACTTAGAGAACTTATTCCCAATTGGTTAGACGAAGAAAAATACGCCTCTCTAGTTTTAGCTCATAGCTATGCTATTCAAAAAGATGGAGGAGATGGAGCAAGATACGTTCTATTAAGAAAAAAAAGGCTTATAAATGAAAAGAATTGCTGAACTAAAAAGAAAAACAAAAGAAACTCAAATTAATTGCAAGGTTAATCTAGACGGAAAAGGACTACACAAAGTCCATACAGGGGTTGGTTTTTTAGATCATATGGTAGAGCAACTATCTAAGCATAGCGGTATTGATATTGACCTTAATGCAAGTGGGGACTTGCATATAGACGCCCACCACACAACAGAAGACATAGGTTATACTATAGGTAAAGCAATATCCGAAGCTTTATCAGATAGAAAAGGAATAAAAAGATTTGCTAGCGCCTACGTTCCAATGGATGAAACTCTTTCAAGAGTAGTAATAGATTTATCAGGAAGACCTTATCTAGTGTGGAAAGTTTTTTTTACCCAAACAAAACTAGGAGAAATGGATGCTGAGTTATTTAAAGAATGGTTCCAAGCTTTATCTCAATCTTTAGGAGCTAATTTACATGTAGAAAACTTGTATGGCGTTAACAACCACCACATAATAGAGTCATGTTTTAAAGCTTTAGCATTATCAATTAAAAACGCTATCAGTATTTCTGAAAACCTAAAGGATTTAATCCCTTCTACAAAAGGAAAGCTAATTAATGATGGCGAAAAATGAAGGTTATAATTGTCAATTACAACTCGGGAAACTTGGCATCATTATATAATTCTTTTTTCAGGGTTGCCACAGATAGAAAAATAAAAATTAATTTGTTAATCAGCAATAACCCAAAAGAAATTGAGAATGCAGACAGAGTAGTATTACCAGGAGTAGGAGATTTTTCTAATTGTAAAAATCAGCTTTTTAAAATCAAAGGCATGAAACAGGCCGTTTATGACTTCGTAAATATTAAGCAAAGACCTTTTTTAGGTATTTGCATAGGTATGCAATTAATGGCAAAAAAAAGCTTTGAAAGAATTGAAACAAAAGGTTTAGGTTTTATAGAAAGTGAAGTAAAAAAAATCCTACCTGACTCTAAAGCCATAAAAATTCCTCACATAGGATGGAATAATATTAAACTGGTCGATAGTAGCTACAAAAAATCATTTAATTCATTAGTAGAAGGAGATTATTATTTTGTTCATAGCTATGAAATGGTTTGTAGTAGAAGTGAAGATATAGTAGCTACTGTAAACTATGGAAAAGAAATTGTAGCTGTTGCTGGTAGAGAGAATATATTGGGTGTTCAATTTCACCCAGAAAAGAGTCAAAAAAAAGGACAAAGGTTTATCAATGATTTTTTAAGTTGGAATCCCTAATGATTACAGTAAAAAAAACCAACGCTTTCAAGAAAGGTGAATTAGAAGAACTAACATCTGCAACAATGGATGCTATAAAGGAAGGAATAGGGTTTGGATGGGTTAAACCGCCTCCTAAAAACAAAGTTAGAAATTATTGGAAAGGAGTTTTATTAGTACCTAATAGATGGTTATTTTTAGGAAGATATAAAGGACTTATTGCTGGCTCTCTGCAAGTTGTTACTTTTTCCTCATCTAATGAAGCATCAATGTTTAGGGTTTTTATAGATACTCACTTTGTAGCTACATGGGCAAGAGGACATGGCTTAGCTAAATTATTACTAGAAGAGGCAGAAAAAGAATGTAAGCAAAAAAATTTTTCACATGTATTATTAGATGTAAGAGAAACACAAAAAAGAGCAATAAAGCTTTATGAGCAAATTGGATACAAAAAATGGGGAGAGCTACCAGCTTATCACAAGTTAGATAATAGTAAGATGGTGTCAGGAAAATATTATTATAAATATCTAGGGCTATCATGATAATTTATCCGGCAATAGATATTTCTAAAGGAAAAATAGTAAGGCTTCAAAAAGGAGATTTTGAAAGAAAAACTATCTACGCAAATAATATTAAAAAGCAAGTCTGTGAATTTGAAAAAAATGGAGCCCAGTGGGTTCATGTAGTTGATTTAGATGGAGCATTATTAGGAAAAAATCAAAATCAAAAGGCCATCAAAGAAATTTTAGATGCTTCCAACTGTAGTATTCAATTAGGAGGAGGTATAAGGTCTTTAAATACAGTGGAAGAATGGATAAATCTTGGAGTAAGCAGAGTTATTATAGGAACAGCTGCAATAGAGAATAAAACAATAGTAAAAGAAGCTGTAAAACTATTTCCAAAAAAAATTTCGGTAGGACTTGACCTAATGAATGATAAAGTTGCAGTAAACGGATGGACTAAGATTATAAACGATAAAGATGCAGAATATTATTTTAAAAAGTTTTCCGACTTAGGAGTTGAAAGTATAATTTTTACTGATATTAGTAAGGATGGACTATTGAAAGGCCCCAATATTGATAAAATAAAATATTATAAAAACATAATTAAAGTTCCTTTAATAGCTTCAGGTGGAGTGTCTAGCTTAGAGGATCTATCAAAGCTTGCGAATATTAAAGTATCAGGAGTTATTGTGGGGAAAGCTATTTATGATAAAAAAATTAATCTAAATGAGATATTTAGTATAGGAAAAAAATGTTAAAATTAAGAATAATTCCTTGTCTAGACGTTAAAAATGGGAGAGTAGTTAAGGGCATTAATTTTATAGATTTAATTGATGCAGGGAGTCCAGTTGAGCAAGCAAAAATTTATGATCAGCAGGGAGCAGATGAACTATGTTTTTTAGATATAACAGCTAGTGTAGAAAATAGAGGTATCTTACTAGATATAGTTAATAAAACCGCAAACAATTGTTTTATGCCTTTGACAGTAGGAGGGGGTGTTAAAAATGTAGAAGACATAAGGAAGCTCTTATTTGCAGGAGCAGATAAAATTTCTATAAATTCTTCAGCAATTTCAAACCCTGATTTAATAATAGAGGGGGCAAATAACTTTGGAAGTCAGTGTATAGTTGTAGCAATTGATGCTAAAGCCACAAAAAATAGTGGAATTAAAAGTGGATACGAGGTATTTTCTCATGGAGGAAGAGTATCTACAGGGTTAGATGCTTTAGAATGGGCAAAAAGAGCAGTTAAATTGGGAGCAGGAGAATTATTAATAACCTCAATGGATAGAGATGGAACAAAAAAAGGATTTGATTTACCTTTAACAAAAAAAATAAGCTCCAATGTAACTGTTCCAATAATAGCATCCGGGGGTGTAGGAGAACTTAAAGATTTCATAGAAGGATTTAAATTAGGAGGCGCATCAGGACTTTTAGCGGCTTCTGTGTTTCATTTTGGAAAATATAAAATCAATGAAGTTAAAGAAAAACTTAAAAGAGAAGGATTGCCTGCAAGGATATAAAAATGAAAAAACAAGAAAATAATTTAGGATTAATGTTGACCTATTTAGAGGAACTAATTGCTAGTAAAAAAAAAGGTAAAAGTTCTGGTTACACACACAAGTTAATTAAAGGAAATATAAATAAAGTCATACAAAAAGTTGGAGAGGAGTCTACTGAAGTAATAATAGAGGCAACTCTTAAAAATAAAAAAAAAACAATTTATGAAAGCGCAGACCTTTTGTATCACCTATTGATAGTGTGGAGCAAGCTCAATATAAAATTGGAAGATATTGCTAAAGAGCTTTATAATAGAAAGAAATAAAATATTATGGGATATGACAAAAATAATATATTTTCTAAAATTATAAGAAAAGAAGCAGATGCAAAAATTGTTTATGAGAATGACTATGTTTTGTGTTTTGAAGATATTTTTCCTAAGTCAAAAATTCACATTTTAATAATACCTAAAAATGAGTATTTAGACATTTTTGATTTTTCAAAAAATGCAGCTTCAGATGAAAAAGACGCTATCTTTCTTGCATTTGAAGCATTAATTGATATGTTCAAGCTTGATAAAAAAGGATGCAGAATCATAACTAATCATGGAATAGATGGAAGACAGGAAGTCCCGCATCTTCATTTTCATTTTTTAGGTGGGCAGGACGTAGGAAAGATGATAAATATTTAATCAAAAATATTTTTTTATAACACTTTTCCAAAACTTACCTGCAATATTATCTCTGTTAAAATAGTCAATTTCTCTAATGCAGGTAGGGGAAGTAACATTAATTTCCGTTAAATAGCTATCTATTACATCAATGCCGGCAAAAAAAAGCTCTTTTTCTTGTAAAGTTTTTTTAATTTTTTTACAAATTTTTAAATCATTTTTGGAGAGGTTTGTTTTTTTTGCTCTACCTCCAATATGAAGATTTGCCCTTATCTCACTTTTGTTTGGGACTCTGTTTATTGCGCCAACTGGCTCACCATTTATTAATAGTATCCTTTTGTCTCCTTTTGAAACTCTTTTTATAAATTTTTGAATAATAAAATGTTCTTCTTGTTCTAAAAATTTTTCTATAATTACGCTCAAATTTGGATCATTTATAGAGCTAAAAAAAACATCTTTGCCTCCATTCCCATAAAGAGGTTTTATGATACATTCTTTGTGGATTTTTAAAAAGTTCTGAATTTCTATTTCATTTCTTGAAATTATGGTTGGTGGCATTAAATCATAAAAATTTGTTACTAATAGCTTTTCAGGAGAATTTCTTATAGAAGAAGGATTGTTCAAAACTATTGTTTTACCTGGGACTTTTTCTAAAAGGTATGTAGCAGTAAGATATTTCATATTAAAAGGAGGATCTTGTCTTATTAAAATTACGTCAAATGATTTTAAGGTCTTTCTTTTTTTCTCAGATAGTTTTATAAAATCTATTTTGTTAATATCAATATCCTTTACTTCTTTACAAAAAGCCTTCAAATCATTATTTTCTAGTGTTAAGTCATCTACGGTATAGATGTAGACTTTATATGATTTTTCAATAGCTGCTTCGATTAAAGCAAAAGTGCTATCAGCATTCTTATCAAGAAGCTCATGTGGGTCCATTTGTACGGCAATTTTTAAATTACTCATCTGCAGGTTTTCTACTTGGTGAATTTTTATCTATTACCAAATTTATAATTTTTTTTACTCCCGCAACATTAGAAGCGTGAGATAGAACCAGATCTAATTCTTCCTTATTTTGGGAAACACCTATAATATAAAGAATTCGGTTTTCTGTAGTACTTGTATAGTTAACTTCAGAAATATTTTTATCGGTCAACAACTTTGCTCTAAGTTCAAGACTTATTCTAGTATCCTTTAAGTAGTCTATTACGCTTTCTTTGCCAACAACTATATAATTTGCTATTTCTTTAACATCCTTTAATTTTTTAACAATTGAAACCGCAGTATTTTTAAAACTATCATTTTTTACTGTTCCAACTAAAAGAACTCTTCCTTCATATACAATAACTTTAATCTTGGAAAATATATCATCATAATTAGTAGAAAAAAAAAGCTTCCTCAATTTTTGTTTTAATTAGTATATCTTTACCTGCTTGCTCGGGGGTTCTTTCTTGTACTAACATTATTCCTCCAGAAGCCGCACCTCCCACTAATACTTGTGTACACGAAATACAGATCATAGAAATAAAAATAGATATAGGAATAATAATTAAGTTTAATTTTTTCATATTATTTTGTAAGAGAAACACACCTTTTGTAAATTTCTTCTCTGCTTTCACTAGAGCTCCTTGCCAGAATTGAGGCGACCTGAGAGGGCTTAAACTTTTTTAACTCTTTTAAAAGGACGCTATTTGAGAAAATGATTTTTTTTAACTTTCTATTTAATTCTAATATAATGGTAAGTTCTCCTTTTAAATTGAAATCCTTTTTAATATATTTTTCAAAATTAGTGATGTCAACATATATGACTTCTTCATGCATTTTTGTAAGTTCTCTTGTTATTATAAAATTTGCTTCTTCAAACCAATTAAATACTGTTTCTATCAAAAATTTAATTCTTTTAGATTTTTCAAATATAATAAGAGGGGCCTTTAAATCAGAGTACTTTTTTAATATTTTTACATACTCATTTTTTTTTCTTGAAAGAAAGCCCACAAAGAAAAACTTATCTGTTTTTGCCCCTGAAATTATAAGGCTAGCAGTGATAGCACTAGGGCCTGGAATAGGTATAACTTTTATATTATTTTTAAGAGCTTCCTGTACCATCTTGTACCCTGGATCTGAAAGCAAAGGAGTCCCTGCATCAGATACAAATGATACAATTTTATTTTTATTTATTTCTTCAATTATATTTTTAATTTTAGAGGGGGCATTATAGTCATTGTATGATATCCATACTCTTCCACTAATTTTGATATTTAAAAGTGTAAATAGTTTTTTTGTTACTCTAGTATCTTCACAAACTATTATATTTGAATTATTTAAAACATATAAGGCTCTGAGAGTAATGTCATATCTATTTCCAATAGGAGTAGAAACAATATAAAGACCGTTTTTAAGTTCTATCTTTTTATTACTGGTTAAATCTGTTAAAAGCATATAAGAAGAATGTTTAAATTTAAATATATTACCAAGGGGCTAAAAGTTTGCCTTATACTTTCAGTTATAACTTCTTGTACAGTTAATGACAAGGAGGCTTTTAATATTATTAATGAAGCAAAAAATTTTTTTTTAAATATCTCTAATGATGAAAAAAAAAATAAAGATAAAAAAGTTATAAAAAAAGAAAAGGAAGTAAAAAAAGATCCAGATTCTAAAAAAATAATAAAAGAAAAAAATAACTCTACTGAGGACGAGAATATAGTAACTCTTAAAAATGAAAATAAATATAAAGAGGAAATACAAAAGTCTAAATTAATAGAAAGAAAAAAAAAATTAATTAAAAAAGAAGAGGAAGTAAAAAAAGAAAGTGTATTTAGATCTATGAATAGAAACAAAAGTCAATTAAATATAGGGGTTTTGTTGCCTTTAACTGGAGAGCACAAAGAAATAGGAAACTTAATTTTAAATGCACTAGAATTGGCATTATTTCAAACAGATAATAAAAACATCAAACTTCTTGTCAGGGATACTAAGGCAGATGCCAAAACAACTAAAGAGGCTTTTAAAGAGCTATTAGGTAATAATGTAAAACTATTTATAGGGCCACTTTATTCAAAGTCTTTAGTTTCAATAGAAAGTTATGTAGATAAAAACATTAAAATTTTTGCTTTAACAAACAATACTAATTTAGCAAAAAAAGGTATATGGACTTTTGGAGTAGATCCGAAGCAACAAACTAAAACAATAATAAACTTTATCACTTCTGAGGGAAAAAAAAATATAGGGGTTTTGTTGCCTGATAACTCTTATGGTTACTTACTTTATGATGCTATAGAAAAAGCTCTTGAAAAAAATAACCTTACTCCATTAAGAGTAGAGTTTTTTAAAGACGATATTGAGAGTCAGCGATCGGCTGCCAAAAAAATTTCAAGAGGTTTTGCAGAGTATGAGGAAGCTTTAAAAAAGGCAGAAGAAAATTTAAAAAATGAAAATGCTGAAGAGTCTTTAACAGAAGCAAGCCTTATAAATGAAAGTATTTTAAAAAAACCACTAGATAGTATTTTCATTGGCGCATCAGGGCAAACACTTACAATTTTGTCATCACAATTACAATATAGCAATGTAGACCCTAGAAAAGTTTCATATATAGGAATCTCAGCTTGGGAGGATGCTAGTATATTGCAAGAACCAGCTCTTAAAGGAGGTTTGTTTGCTACAACATCTGAATTCTTACAAGATAATGTAAAAAAAACTTACTCAATAGTTTATGGTTCAGATATTCCTAAGGTAGCTATGGTTGCATACGATATATTGTCTTTGCTTAATGCTATTATTCAGGAAAATGATGAGATTGACAGCAAGTATTTGCTAAATGAAAACGGTTATTTAGGTTTAAGAGGCTTATTTCGTTTGAAATTTGATGGAACTGTGGAAAGAACTTTTCAAATAAAAAAAATAAAAAAAGCAAAATTTTTAATACATCAAGAGGCGCCAAAGTTTTTTGAAAACTAACTCGCTACCAATAAATTTGATATAATACTATTAATTAGAAACATACCTTTGTGGTTTAAAAAAAGTCTTCCACTTTCTTCAAATATCAACTTCTTTTCTTTAAGAGCAGCAATATTTTTAAAATTAATATATTTAGAAGTTTCATAATTTGTTAATTCTTCTAATTTTTTTATATATATTCCTTCAGACTTACTCAAGCCTAATAAAAGAAACTCTTCTAATGCATTTGTTTTCGATAATATTCTTTTTTTGTAAGGATTTATTTTTGGATTGGACCATTCTTTAAGTATCTTACTATTTCGTACTTTAATATAATTATTTTCCTTCAAAATTCTTCCATGCGCAGAAGGACCTATTCCAATATAATTATTCATTCCTAACACCGATATATTGTATTGTGATTGATATCCTTTTATAGAAAAACTATTAATTTCATATAAAAAAAACTTTTTTTCTTCTAATAATTCCTTATTTTTTTTTGAGAAGAAATTATTTTTTATTTTATTTTTGTACTCAAATTCATAAAATGAGATATGTTTTATGGGAAGTTCTCGAGCAAAAATAATTTGGTTTTCAAAAGCATTTTTATCCTGACCTGGTAAGCCATAAATTAAATCAATGCCAGTATTTTCAAAATGATTCGAAGAATTAAATATAGATGATATGGCTTTTTTCTTATCATGATTTCTTCCTAAGAAATGTAAAACTGAATTAGAAAATGACTGAACCCCTAAATTTAATCTATTA
>MDTB01190130.1_pt1 | contig 10541 bp, 5 predicted proteins | sample 811161 | NCBI WGS metagenome assembly MDTB01 (sample SAMN05326650, study PRJNA326480) | marine metagenome | isolation source: seawater | place: Mediterranean Sea | collected 2009
ACTCGTAGATCAGCATCTGAAGGCATGGTGCTTCTTAAAAATGAAAACGCACTTCCCTTTGAAAACATTAAAAATATTGCTCTGATGGGATCAACCTCATTTAATTTTATTGCTGGAGGTACTGGTTCTGGAGATGTTGAAGAAGCTTACACGGTATCACTTGAGGAAGCCTTGTTAAATTCTGGTTATGAGATAAATGAACTCTCAAGAGCAGTCTTTGAATCACATCGTAAAGAAAATAAAGAAGCTTTTGAGAAGAAGAATCCCTTATTTGCAATGTTAGATCCAAGTCTACCCCCAGAGGTCGATTATTCAATTGATCTCATAAATGATTTTGCAAAAAAATCTGATATAGCTGTTATAACAATTGGACGTAATAGTGGTGAGACTGCCGACAGAGCTGAAAAAGATGATTTTTTGCTTTCAAAAAAAGAATCTCAAATGATTAAAAATACATGTGAAGTATTTCACTCCTACGGGAAAAAGGTTCTAGTTGTATTAAATATTGGAGGGGTTATTGAAACAGCTTCATGGAGTGACTCACCTGATGCAATTTTAGTCGCATGGCAAGCAGGTCAGGAATCAGGTAATTCCGTCGTTGACATTATGTCGGGCACAGTAAATCCTAGTGGTAAACTTCCAATGACTTTTCCTGTCAATTTAAGTGATCATGGTTCCTCTGAAAATTTCCCCACTGGAGTGAAGGCTACTATGGCTGACTTTTTAATGGCGAGTATCATTGGCAGTGGTGAAGAAAAGCCTAAGGAGCAACAAACCAAAAATATTGATTATACTATTTATGAAGAAGGAATTTATGTTGGATATAGACATTTTGATAAAAGAGAAATAGATGTTTCGTATTCTTTTGGATTCGGACTTTCTTACACCGATTTTGATTATAGTGATTTAAAAATCAAGGAGGAAGAAAACGTAATTAAAATAAGTGTAAAAATAACTAACATAGGCTCATTGCCTGGTAAGGAAGTCATACAAATCTATACATCTAAACTAGACTCAAATATTGATAGACCAATCAAAGAATTAAGAAGTTTCGCAAAAACCGCTAATATAGAAGTAGGTGAAAGTACAGAGATAAATTTTAATATTCCTACTTCAGAATTATCCTATTGGGACGAAGAAAATTCAAGTTGGGAAACAGAAAAAGGAGTTTATGATGTTTTAGTTGGCTCTTCATCTAGAGATATAGAGCTAATTGGTCAGATTGATATAAATTAATATTTTTGACCCTTTTTAAAGTTAATAATACAATTGTTTGCCATTTATTTTTTGCCAGAAAGTAGGGGATTATGAGAATTAGTGTTTTTCTTTTTTTTACTGTATTGCATTCTATTTTTTTATCTGCTCAAGGTCTTAAGGCAGAAGGGAAAAAAATAATTGATCAGAATGGAAACGAGGTTTTGCTCAGAGGAATGGGACTTGGAGGATGGATGTTGATGGAGGGATACATGATGCAATCCTCAGATGTTGCAGATACTCAACATGAGTTTCGCCAAAGGTTAGAAGATCTAATGGGAGTAGATAACACTAACGTTTTCTTTGATAAGTGGTTAGAAAACCATGTGACTAAGGCAGACATTGATTCTTTATCTTCATGGGGTTTTAATAGTGTAAGATTACCCATGCACTACAATTTATTCACTTTGCCAATTGAGGAAGAATCTGTAGAAGGAGAAAACACATGGCTAACAAAGGGATTTACAATTATTGATGAATTACTTCAGTGGTGTGAGGAAAATGAAGTTTACCTGATTTTAGATCTTCATGCTGCACCTGGTGGACAAGGGGCAAATGCCGCAATATCAGATTACAATTTTGATCTTCCTTCTTTATGGGAAAGTGATTTAAATAAAAACAAGACCATTGCCTTATGGAAAAAATTAGCAGAGCGATATAAAGACGAAGAATGGATTGGAGGATATGATCTTTTAAATGAAGTCAATTGGGAAATGGAGAATAACAATGAAGAATTATTAAATCTTTACAAGGACATTACAACTGAGATTAGGACAGTAGACAACAATCATATTATTTTCATTGAAGGCAATGGATTCGCTAATGATTTTAATGGGTTAACTCCTCCTTGGGACGATAATATGGTTTATAGTTTTCATAAATATTGGAGTGAGAATACTACTGAATCCATTCAATGGGTATTAGATATTAGAGAGGAAAATAATGTTCCATTATGGATGGGAGAAGCTGGTGAAAATTCAAATGTTTGGTTTACAGATGCGATTGAGTTATTTGAAACTAATGATATTGGCTGGTCATGGTGGCCAATGAAAAGAATAGAAACAATTGTTGGGCCATATTCAATTGATTTTACTGATGGTTATAAAAAAATACTATCGTATTGGAGAGGAGAGATTGAGAAACCATCAAGTGATGAGGCTTTTTCCATCATGATTGATCTTGCAAATAAGACCAACAGTAATTTATGCACCTATCAAAAAGACGTTCCAGATGCGCAAATCCGACAGATAAAAACAAATGAAACAATTCCATATGTATCACATCAAATTCCTGGAGTTATCTACATGTCTGATTATGATCTTGGCAGGAGTGGAATCGCCTATTATGATGTTGACAGTGCAAATTATCAACAATCATCTGGATATTTTCAGGCATGGAATTCCGGTTGGGTATATCGAAATGATGGTGTTGATATAGAAAAGAATACAGACACTGTAAATAGCAATGGATTTCATATTGGATTTATAAATAAAGGCGAATGGATTAATTACACCTTAACAGTTTCAGAAACAGGCGTTTATAGTATGGATGCCAGAATTGCTTCGATTGAAGATGGCGGAGAATTTCTAATTGAAATGGATGAAGAGGGAGCTACAAGATCTCTAAGTATTGAAAGTTCGGGGGCATGGGACCAATTTATAACACAGTCATTTAATGACATATTTCTAGAGGAAGGAAAACAAACGTTGACGATTAAATTTGATGGAAAAAAAGCATTCAATGTTTCTAGTTTGGAGTTTAACAAAACAGGAAATTCAAGTGATATTGATTTTACTGTTTTAAGCGCTACTGCATTAATGGACGGTAAAAGCATTCAAGTTTTACTGAATCAAAACATTGATAAAACAACCCTCACATCCAGCTTACAAGATTTTTCTTTATCAGTGAATAATGAAGAAATAACCTTTACTGAAATCGTCTCATATGATGATAAAAAAAGAACATTTACATTAAAGCTTTCAAGCTCAATAAGTTATAATGATCAAATCAAATTAAATTATTTTGGACAATCTGTTAAAAATAATAACGGATCATTACTTGAGAACTTTACTTTATTTAAAGTAGTTAATAATATCCCTCAGTTGTTTAATATTCCTGGAATAATTCAAGCGGAGGGATATTATAACATGTATGGAGTTGAAACTGAAGTAACTTCAGATAATGGAGGCGGCTTAAACATAGGATATACTAATCCAGGTGATTATGTAGACTATTTAGTTAATGTTGAAGCTGATTATGAATACAACATTAAGTTGCGTGTAGCAGCAGAATCTAACTCAGGAAGAGTAGCTTTTTACACGGTTTCTAATCAAGGAGAAGAAAGTCGTATTTCAGAAATATTATTGCCGGTAACTAATGGGTGGCAAAATTGGGTTAATGTTACTAGTTCTATTCAGCTCCCAAAAGGGAATTATACTCTTAGAATGAGGATAATTAATGGTGACTTTAACATGAATTGGATTGAACTTTCATATCCTGATTCTGATCAAGATGGTATTAACGATACTATCGATCAATGTCCAAACACTTCAGTTATCTCTAGTGTTGATCAATCAGGTTGTGCACTTGATCCGATTGCACTAAATAATTTTTCACTTAAAGTTGTAAATGAGACATGTTCCTCTAGTGACAATGGAAAAATATTCATCAATTCTCTATCAAGTGAAACTTTTGTAGCTAATCTTGATTTTAATGGATCAATAGTCTCTATGACTTTCAATTCTGAAGTTAATTTTTCCTCTTTACAAGCTGGAAATTATTCTCTTTGTATAAACAAAGAAATCTATCCTTCAGTAAAACAATGTTTTAAAGTTGTAGTAAAGCAGCCTAGTTTATTATCAGTTAATTCCTATGTGAATCCTGACAATTATGAGCTTACACTAGATTTAAGTGGAGCAGAGATGTATTATGTTACACTCAATGGGAGAGAATATGAAACTTCAGAGAATAAATTTATACTTCCCTTATCAAATAACAAGAATGTTATAACAATTAAAACAGACCTAGAATGTCAGGGGGTTTTCAAAGATGAGATGATATTAAATAATATTCCTAGAATATATCCCAATCCTATTTCTGGTAATTTTCTTAATATAAAAACGGGATATTCAAATCTGCAAAAATCATTGATTGAAATTTATGATTTAAGAGGGAGTTTGATTTATCGTGGAAAGACAGATGGATCGTCTAAAATTGATTTCTCTTGGATTCCAAAGGGTATTTATGTTTTAAGAATAACTAAAAATCAAAAAAGTTTCAATTATAAAATAATTAATAAATGAAAAGTGAAGTAAACATATTTACTGCTTTATTGATGCTTTTTTTGATTGGATGTTCAAAAGAGGCCGAAGAGGACATTCCAGTTGTTATTACTCCATCAAGCGCAACTTTAATTTTCCCTGAAAATAATTCTGAATGTAATGAAGGAAGAGTAATTTCAGATACAGAAAGTATTGTGAACTTCAGATGGGAAGCTTCTCAAAACACAGATAGATATCTTCTTAATGTAAAACTAGTTGAAGATGGATCAATTCAAACAATAACATCATCATCTCTTGAAGCAGATGTTACTATTCTTAGAGGAAAGACTTATCAATGGCATGTTATTTCAAAAAAAGATGGTGTCTCTATAACTGCGGAAAGTCCAGTTTGGTCATTTTATAATGCAGGCATCGCATCTGAAAATAATATTCCTCTTCAAGCTGAATTAGTGTATCCTTTATCTGGATCAACTGTTTCACCTTGCTCGGTAAATTTAGAATGGAGCTCAAGTGATGTTGATGATGAATTACTAACATATGAGATTTTATTGGGTGATTCTTATCCCCCCACTAATCTTATTGGCTCTACCTCAGGTAATACTTATTCTACTTCAATAGATGGAAGAAAAACTTATTATTGGCAAATAATCACAATTGATCAAAGTGGGAGCAAATCATATTCAAATATTTTTTCATTTAGCGTAGAACCGCTAACAGGTAATTGCTCTGACGACTCTTCCTCTAATTCTGGTAATCTAGTTAAAGATAGTGAGATGAATGATACAGGGTTTTGGAATTACAGGCAACTTTGGACTGAATCAGACAATGCTGTCAATCATGGATTTGTTAGTGGAGAATATGCTTTTAGAAGCGCACAGGGGGTAACTTATTCTAATGCAATTATCTGGCAAGAAATAGAGGTAGAGTCTGATACCAGCTATAAATTTGATCTTTATTTAAGAAGCAATGGAACTTCAAATTCTTGGTTTGAAGTTTATTTTGGAAGTATTCCAATTGAGGGTGGTAATGCTGATGATTATACCTCGAATGGAGCTCAGATTTATGTGAAAAGTTTTGGTGAAAACGAAAATTGTGGAGTTAATTCTTTTGAAGGATCTATTTTTGATATTATAACAGATGGTTGCCCAATTCCTTCAGAATCCTTATTTGACTCAAGTGGGAATTTGATTTTTCCTACTTCTTATTTAACTTCTGAGGGAACAATATATCTTGGAATTAAGGCTGGTAATTACAATGGCAATTTTGGATCTGGAATTTTTGTGGATGATGTTATTTTATTTAAAAATTAAACAAGGTAAAGTTTAAAAAAACCCCTGCGTTAACAGGGGTTTTTTATTTAAGATTACGCTACCGGGGGTAGAATTAATTTTGCTCAAATAGACTTCCGTCATAATAAGCAACCTGTCTAATGATTTTTCCTTCATCATTGAATGAATGGGTAAAATGACAGAAAACTCTAAAAACTTTGCCAGATTTTTTGTTTTTAAATCTAAAAGTCCACCATGAAATTGCTTCTGATCCATTTCCTTCATAATCAAGTAGATCAGGATATCCATACTCATCAATGCTAATTAAATCAAAATTAGATAGAATGTTTTTAAAACCAGCCCTATCTTCTTCTAAGGATAGAGAACTCCCAATAGGTGAGTTAATATCTGAAAAACGAGCATTTTCATCAAAGAAAGAATATGCGCTATCATGATCACCCATTTCAAAAAAAGAAATTACCTTTCTTAAGGTTCTTATGTTTTCATGATCCTTATAAATTGTTCCATTTTTAATTGTTTCAAAGGATAGATTATATTTTTGCATCATTCTTGTATTGTAGTTGATTATCATTGCAGAAATTTTATCTCCTTTATCATTCAATATAAATGATCTATCATATGGCATTTCAATTTTAAATCCATTGTTTTTATCAATCCCATGAAAAACATCATAGGTATAGACCCAGGTACCTGATCTTTTGTATTCAAGAGCATCAGGATATGAACCTCCCCTTTTATTGATAGAATAGTTCATCAATGAGGAATTCCAATATTTTGATTGATTAATTATATTTTGTTTAGTTGAAAAATTTTGATCTTTATTCATCCATTCTCCGTTATAGGCTTTAAAGTCATCAGCTAATAATTCATTTAAGGCAGCTTCATCAGCATCAACAAATGCTTTGTTAAACTTTTCCACCAAGACAATTCCTGGATGTTCGTCAAAAATTTTACCATTTGAGTTTTTTTGTCCATTCATTGAAAAAGAGCCGACAAAAAGAAGTAGTATAAATATTTTTTTCATATTAAATTGATTTATAGTTTTTATTAAAATTAATGAAACAAATATAAGACTTAGATTTAGTTTTTTAATTTAAGAATTGATACAAATATCACTTAAGGTTTAAGCAATAATATCTTATAAAGAATTAAATCATTATATTGAATATGATTAAAAATTAAAACTATATAATTATGACTAAAAACAATCTCTTTGTTTTTATTCTTTTTTCCTTATTTTTCTTCAATCTTCAAGGACAAGATAAACCTGAAAAAAAGGAAAAAGAAAAGAAAGAAAAAACCTATGATGAAATCATTGGTAAAAAGGGTAAAAGTGACGATGGTTTATTTCTTGTTCATCAAGTAGATGAAAAATTTTATTATGAAATTCCTGATTCTTTATTAAATAAAGAGATGTTAATGGTAACCAGAATTGCCAAAACAACAAGTGGACTCGGCTTTGGTGGAGGTAAGCAAAACACACAAGTTGTTAGATGGGTAAAAAAGCGAAAGCAGATTCTTCTTCGAATTGTTTCATATCAAAACGTAGCTGCTGATAGCTTACCTATATATGAAGCAGTAATCAATTCAAATTTTGAACCAATAATTGCTAGTTTTTCAATAGAAGCAAAAGGGAAAGATACTTTAAAACCCAGTTATTTGATAGATGTAACAAAATTGTTTACTAATGACGTCAAAACACTTGGGATTTCAAATAGATATAAAAAACGTTATAAAATATCCAGTGTAGATACCAAACGTTCTTACATCGAGTCTATCAAATCTTATCCATTGAATATTGAGGCTCGCCATGTTAAAACCTACAAAGCGAGTGAACCTCCATCAAGTGGTAGTTTACAAGCTTTTACTGTAGAGATTAACAACTCCATGGTCTTGCTGCCAGAGTCACTTATGAAAAGACGTTATTTTGACCGTAGAGTTGGATGGTTCGCAAGAAGTCAAATTGATTATGGTCTAGAAGCCCAAGAGAGTAGAAAGCTCACTTATTTGGATCGTTGGCGTTTGGAAGTAAAGGATGAAGACGTTGAAAAATTTAAACAAGGGATTTTAGTTGAACCTAAGAAACCAATTATCTATTATATTGATCGAGCTACCCCTAAAAAATGGAGGACCTACATAAAAAAAGGCATAGAAGATTGGCAAGTGGCTTTTGAAGAAGCAGGATTTAAAAATGCAATTTTAGCAAAAGATCCTCCTTCAAAAGAAGAAGATCCTGATTGGTCTCCAGAAGATGTACGTTACTCAGTTGTTCGTTATTTGGCCTCTCCAATTCCTAATGCGAATGGTCCTCATGTTAGCGATCCAAGGACGGGTGAAATTTTAGAATCAGATATTAATTGGTATCACAACGTAATGACTTTATTACGTAATTGGTTTTTTGTTCAAACTGCGGCAATTAACGAGGAAGCTCAAGGAGTTGCCTTTAAAGATGAAATTATGGGACGATTAATCCGATTTGTTTCTGCCCATGAAGTAGGACATACAATTGGATTGCCGCACAATATGGGAAGCAGTGTTGCCTATCCGGTTGATTCTTTACGTTCTGCCACCTTTACTAAAAAATATGGTACAGCACCTTCCATTATGGACTATGCGCGTTTTAATTATATAGCTCAGCCAGAAGATAAAGGAGTGGCACTTATGCCTAATGTTGGACCCTATGACAAGCATTCAGTTAATTGGGGCTATCGTCCAATACTAGATAAAACAGCTGAAGAAGAAAAATCGATTTTAAATCAATGGATATTGGACAAAGCAGATGATCCGATGTATCGCTTTGGCAGTTCGCAATATCCTGTAATTGATCCTTCTTCTCAAACAGAAGATTTAGGAGATGATGCTATTAAAGCAAGTAATTATGGAATTAAAAATTTAAAACGTATACTTCCGAAACTAATCGATTGGACCTATGAAGAAGGGAAAAACTACGATGATCTTTCAACTCTATACGATCAAGTTTTTAATCAGTTTAATCGATATATGGGACATGTTGCCTCCAATATAGGTGGGGTTTATAAATACAACAAAACATATGAACAAGAAGGAGCTGTTTTTACACATGTAAATAAAAATCATCAAAAAAACAGCATGAATTTTCTACATCAACAGCTTTTCACTACTCCTTATTGGATGTTAGATCAAAACATTGTTAATAAAATAAAGTCTGCAGGGAGTATTGAAAAAATTCGGGCCATGCAGGTCAGAGGCTTGAACAATTTATTAAGTTTTGATCGTTTAGCACGTGTGATTGAAAATGAAACTCTTAATGGATTCAATGCATATCCCTTAATGGAAATGATGAATGATTTGACTGTTGGTTTATGGAAAGAAGTTAAAGAAGGTAAAACTCCTGACACTTACCGACGAAACCTTCAACGTGCTCATATAGAGCGTTTAGAATATTTACTTCAAGAAGAACAAAAACTTTCTGACTACCAAAGACAAAATGGAGGCACTACGAATGTAAATGTTAGTCAATCAGATATCCGTGCAGCTACTCGATCAGAATTGAACAAACTTTATAAGTTAATCAATATAAAACGTAAAACTGCTAAAGACATGGGCAAGGCACATTTAGAAGATGCTAAAAGTAGAATTTCATTATTACTTGACTTAGATGAATAACTGAGTAATTCCGATGAAAAAGCTAATCCTTCTTTTACTATTTGTTCCGCTTATTTCTTTTGGGCAGACGAAATATATTGTTTCTGCAAAAGAAGGTTTAAATGTTAGAGAACAGCCAAGCTTAGAATCAAAGAAAATAGCAACACTTGTTTATGGACAAAAAGTTATAATTGAATCTAAAACAGGTAAAAAGTTGACAATAAATGATGTTGATTATGGATATTTAGGAAGATTTAATATTGAAGGGGAATGGGTTGAGATAACCTCAGAAACAGAAGTCAAAGGATATGTATTTGATGGGTTTTTAGAAAAATCAAATGGAATATGGGATTTAAACACAATTATTGGCACGGGTATCATTTGGAGAAAAGAAAAATTAATTGATTTAACTGAAGGAAATAATAACTGGTCTGAAATAGTTGTAGCTAACATTTATTACTCTCCTATTGAAGCGCCATATGGAACAGCTGCTCTGCCGCCCATTGGAGAAACTATCCAGCTCATTCCACACCAAAAAGAATTGCCCATTATAGAGCTTAAAATAATTGAGGATGGAAGATTGGAAAATATTTCAGAAAACTATAAAGAATACTGGTCTACTGAATCACTTCCTGGAATAAATCAAAAATATCCTTCAGAAGTTGTAATTGTTTATCCGCCAATTAAGAATTTAACTCTATTAGATATAAATAAAGAGGCTTATTTTGAGACATCATCTAAAGAAGATATTAAAGCTGCTCTTGATTTTGATGGTGATAAAAAACCTGATTTATTAGTTGAGGAATATTGTGGGAAAGGAGGAGAAATAAACGGGGAATTTTATTGTGAACTATATGAAGGAGCAACCACTATAAAAATAAATAACAAATGGTTCTTGATTGGTCATTGGTCTCCTGAGTAAATTAATTATGAAAACATTTAGTATATGAAAAAGCTAATACTTGTTTTACTATTTGTTCCGCTTATTTCTTTTGGGCAAGAGTATGTTATATTTCTCGATGGAGGAAAATTACTTAAAGAGCAAGAAGTTAATGTTTGTGCTAAGGCATTTATAGAGAGCTTTCCATCAGCT
>MDTB01197653.1_pt1 | contig 10541 bp, 12 predicted proteins | sample 811161 | NCBI WGS metagenome assembly MDTB01 (sample SAMN05326650, study PRJNA326480) | marine metagenome | isolation source: seawater | place: Mediterranean Sea | collected 2009
AAGGCCTAAAGGGTCTTTGCTCACTAACTATCGCTCCAATTTGGATCGCGTTTCTCAAGAAAAGAATCAATACCCTCTTTCGCGTCGTCTTGTAGTGTATTTTCTGCCATAACTCTTGATGTATATTCATATGCATCAGCTAAATTCATTTCAAATTGTTTGTAAAATGCTTCTTTGCCAGTCTTTAAAGTCATTGATGATTTTTGAGCAATTTTTTGTGCTAATTTCATTACAGTTTTTGTTAATACATCTTCATTAACATGATCATTAATTAGGGAGATGTTTTTTGCTTCACCTGCATTGATCATATCTCCAGTTAAAAGCATCTTCATTGCATTCTTTTTGCTAATATTTCTTGATAAAGCGACCATGGGTGTCGAACAAAATAGACCAAGATTAACTCCAGGTGTTGCAAACTTAGAGGAGTTAGAGGAAATAGCCAAATCACAACTTGCAACAAGCTGACATCCTGCTGCTGTTGCTATTCCATCAACTTCTGCAATAACAGGCTTAGGACAATTTACAATCAATTGCATTAATGATGAACATAAATTAAAAAGGTTAATATAATATGATTTTCCAAGATCTTCATTTTTTCTCGCATTAGATATTTCTTTCAAATTATGACCTGAAGAAAATACGTCCCCAGTTGCAGCAATTACAATTACTCTAACAGAATCATCTAAGGAAGCCTGACTGAAAATATTTATCAACTTTCTCATCATTATCTCAGACAAGGCGTTCTTATTTTTATTGTCATCTAGTATGAGCCTAAGGATCCCATTATTATCAATACTTTGATGAAGAATTTCGTTTAAATTATTTTCCATAACTTTATTAAATTACATATATCATATTTAATCCACTTTCATGCCTGAAGAATTTTCATAGGACATTTATTCATAATAACCTCAAGACCAGAACTTCTTCCCAAATATGCTGCCTCATCATTAATTATACCTTCTTGCATCCATAGAATTTTTGCATCTATTTCAATGGCTTCTTTTGTAATCTCTAATATGAATTCTTCTGCACGAAATATGTCAACCATATCTATATTTTCTTTAATCTTTTTTAATGATGGGTAGGACTTTCTTCCTAATATTTTAGATTCATTTGGATTGACAGGATAAATATTATATCCATAGTTTATAAGAAATTTCATGACCTTATAGCTATCTCTATCTGGGTTTGCGCTAGCCCCAACTACAGCTATATTTTTAATATTCTTTAACAAAGAGATGGGTCTATCTTTCATCTATATATCTCTTTTGTAAGATTAAAATTTATTTCCATTTCTATACTTTATTAACTTAACTGCAAAGAATAATACATAAAATATTATCAATGAGAATGTGATAGTCTGGAAGAAGTATTCTTTTAAATAATATTCAACATCGATACCTGGGAAGAATTTTGCAAAAATTAGCTTTCCAGAGCCTAATAGAACCCAATAAAAAGCAACATCCAATATTGCTAAAATACTATTTGCTATAATATTATTTGAGTATTTACCTTTCACCATTCCTGAACCAAAAGCAACTATAGTTGCGTGAACTCCAATTGTTCTTATGACAATAATATTCCAAATAGAAATTTCTTTAAGTTTACTAAGCGCAAAATCATAAGCTTTATCTCTCCATGCTTTCATCTTTAGAAACTTGTTGCTTTCAGATGAGATGTTAATCTTTGAAAGGTAATGACCAAATCTTATTTTATCCATGTAAATGCCGGATAAATAAAGTATTGAAATATATAAATTTGATGCAATCAGATATATAAACATAAATTCTATTATTGAAAGATTTATTACAAGATAAATCAAAAATGGGGTTGTTGGTATTGGTATTAATAAAATAAATGTAAGAATTAATACATCTAAAATAAAAAATCCTGAAAAAGTAGGAGACATAATATAGATTAAGGTTTAGAGGGTAAATTATTACAATTTTTATCTTTTTTTACCACCCGAAAACAGTGATTGCTTTTCTTGCGGGTTTGGATAATTTAAAAGGACTGTGTCATTTTTTCCTATAAAACTCCATAAACTACCTGCAGCAACTCCACTAACATTTGTTTTTGTCCAGATTCTCTTAATATCTTCTTTGGAGCTTGCGCCACCAAGAGCTGTTACGGGAACAGGAGAAATTTCAACAATTCTAGAAATAATCTCAGAATCAAAACCTTTGTAAGTTCCGTCCAAATCTATATTATTAATTAAGATTTCTCCAACACCACAGTCTGTAATTAAATTTATTGCGTCTTCAATATTAATATCTATTTTAGTTGAGCCATTTTTAATATAAATTTCATACTTATCTAGTTGGGTGGAATATCTTATATCTATACATCCAACTATACTTTGGCTGCCAAAAATATTTGAGGCATCTTTAATTAGTTTTTTATTATCAAATAATGCGGAACATATTGAAACTTTTTCTATCCCAAGTTCAATAATCTTTTCTATTTGTAATAAATTATTTATCCCGCCACCATAACACATAGGCATCCTTGTAAATGAAGCGATATTTTTTAAAAGATCGTAATCTGGATCTTTCTCTTTCTTGGTTGCATTTACATCAACTATTGTAATTTCATCTACTTCAAAATCACTAAATATTCTTACTGTGTTTAATGGATCTCCGATATAAACATAGTCACTAAATTTTTTTGATTTTTTTAAGTATCCATCTTGCATCATTAAAAAAACTGTTAAGCGAGGTCTATTCATTTTAGCTCTGAGAAGTTTTTTAGGACCCTTAGTCCTTGGGTATGGCTTTTTTCTGGGTGGAATTGCACTCCATATATATTTTTGTATGAAATAGCCGCAGTAATTAATGAGCCATATATAGAAACTGCTGATTTATATTTATCGCTATTGTCGTTAATATTATATGAATGAAGGAAGTAAAACTCTTGGTCTTTAACCCCCTCTAAAACTGGACAATCTTTACTTAGCTCAATTTTGTTCCATCCCATATGAGGCACCTTATAATTGTTATTTTTTATCTTGATAATTTCAGCTTCAGTTTTTATCCAGCCAAATCCTTTTTGATTTCCCTCTTTGCTTGAATCACTCATAATTTGAAGACCCACACATATTCCAAGTATATTTACTTTCTTTTCTAAAACGAGCTTATCTAGGATATCTCTAAAATCATTTTCAATGATTTTCTTCATCGCATTATCAAACGATCCAACTCCAGGTAAAATAATGTGAGTTGCATCCTCAAGATCGTCAGGCTTATTTACAACTAAATACTTTACTCCAATAGAGTCATATGCAGATGTAATTGCATTAATGTTGCCTAAGCCATAATTAATAATTGATATCATCTTCTTGTGCCAGAAGTATCAGCCTTGAATAACTTAAATGCTATGGTTGCGAGTTTAAATATATTTGAAATATTTTTAAAATCTTTATAGGTTTTTATTGGTGTGTTTAAATATGCCTTCAGATCATTAGTTGAAATTCTTAGTTTCTTTGCAACGAAATCGAACTCTTTTTCTATTTCTAATTGAGTAAGTGCAGGTTCATTAAGTTTTTTTATAGCTTCCTCTCTTGTCATCTGACCAGTAACAATATGGCTAGAATATGTTAATTTTCTAGTATCAAAACCAAATCTTTTTGGTAGCCAATAACCTTCATAAAATTTAGTAAATGATGACTCGGTATGCTTATTTTCAAAACTTTCAAAGTCATATTTTGATTTAAGTAATTTAATAGCATCTTCTTTAACGTAAGGAATATAATCTAAAGCTTTAATAACCTTTATACCTCGAAAAAATCTAAGATGGAATTTATGATAAAGAGCAGAACTTAATTCAAACTTTTTAAGAGGCCTGCCTATATACTTCATCACAATATCTTTTAATAGTCTTAAATCTGTTGTGAAGTACATCCACTCTAATGGCATACGCACGTTTTCTGTTGAAATATTGCCGCCATTAAATATATATTTAATATTGTTTTTATTTGCATAATGATAGAGGGTGGCTATAAATGCTTGATCTTGTGGTGTATCAATATTTGATATGCCTGATTTGAAATATGCGAGTTGTAAAAGACGCATTTCTTCCCAATCTATTACTTTTACATGCAGATCTATGTTCAAAGCATTAACCATATTGTGTATGTTGCTTACTGCTGATTTAGAGTTCCAACCACCATCCACATGAAATACTAATGGCCTTAACTTTAATTCAGTAACGATATAGTGAAGCATATAAGAACTATCAGTTCCACCGCTTATGCCAATAATACAATCGTACTTATTAACCTTTCCTTTTTTCTTAATCTCGGCAGCAATATTTTTAAGTTTTTTTTCTCGAGATGAGTTAAGAGCAGTCTTCCATGTGTTCTGAATGTTGTTATAAAAATTTGTGCAATGTTCACAGACACCTTCTTCGTCGAATATAATTTTTGAATCACTTGTATCCATTACACAATTTTTACAAATTTGATAATCTTTGTTATCCATTTAATAGCTTTTGTTTTGATGTGATTTGAGAGTTATTGTAAGTAGTACCATAAAACAAATAAAGAAATATGGAGTTGATATACCATTATTTACTACGTTATTTAGAAATAGTACTAATATTGAGAATATTAAATATATTATAGATCTGGAACTCCACTCCACATTCCTTAAAGCAATTTTTTTTAGCAAAATTGTTGCATACGTAAAGATAAGAGTGAATGCAAAGAGTCCAAAAAGTCCAGTATTCAAAACTATATCTATTATTCCATTTTCTATTTGAGCCCAACCATCAAGGCTGCCAAATATTAGTTGGTTGTTTGAAGAATCAAATATAAAATTAATCCTATCTAGATAGGCACTCAATCTAGGCTCTATCATATTTTCATAAGATAAACTTTTATATTCTGGGTAAAAATTGTTCGCTATTAATAAACACAGAAATATAATAGCAAATACAAATATAATTGATTTCCATTTCTGATAAAGCTTTCCATTTATTAATAAATTTATAGAAAACATTGCGCATGCCAACAAGCATACTAGTATGGATAATCTCCTAGATGTCATTGAAATTATCAAAAAAGAAGAAAATAAAACAACTAAGTAGAATATCCTTTCATGCATAATTTTATTCTTAAGAAAAGGTAAGTCTTTAAAAATTCTGTGGTTTAAGATTAGCGTTCCAAAAAAGAAACTTATAAAGCCAGCATAAGAGACTAATGCTTGATAAATTTCAATTTTAAATACTGAAATGCCTTCACTATTTTTAGAAAAATTAAAACCAAAGAAGATAATTGATAAAGCATGAAGTATGCAAAATATAGATATACCTAATAAAAAGCCTTGAGAATAATTCCTCCAACGTTTTGAAGCAAAAATAAAACACGTCATAAAAAAGCCTATAAAACTAGATATTGGGCCCAATACTTTTATAGAATTTGACAAAAAAAGTGTAATTCCACTAAAGATTAATATCAAAATTAATGCTTGAAAAAATTCTTTTTTATATGAATCCTTTTTATTAAAAATAAAAACTATGAATGTTAAAAATGCAGACAAAAGAATTAAAGGTGCTGCCAGCCCTAAAGATGCTGTATATCCAGTATAGGGAGGCACGCCTTTTTCAACCCAAGATAAATCTTCACTGATAATGTTAATATAAATAAAGGGGAAATCGGGTATTAAAAATAAAGGGATTGGAGCTATTAAGCCTATTAAAAATAACTTTTTATTAATTAATGCCATTACTTTTAAATATTTTTTAAAAAAAACCTTTAATTGATTATAATTTAATTATGAATAAACAAGTAATTTTTGAAGAGATATCAAAGAATTCCATCAACTTTTATCACAGCAATGGATTTGTGCATTATAGGATTCAGCCGCATAATTTTAATTTAGATATTAATTCTTGCTTTGAGTATTACTCTGAAGAGAATGTTTCAGATCAAAATACTGCCTTTAAAAACTCTGAGGGCAAGCCAAGACATTATGTGGATGTTTTCAGGGATAAAAAATCTAAAGCCTACTCTATATATAATAATAAAGACATTTCTAAACTCATCAATAAACATATCGTTACAAAAAAAAGGATAATTTTTACACATTCGAAAATGTCATTTAAACAAATTGGTGGTGATGGTGATTGGCATCCTCATCAAGATAGTGGATATAATCATGGAATTGATTTCAGAAATGGATTCGCAATGTTTGTATGTTTAGAGGATATGGATGAAAGTAATGGTTGTCTTCAAATATACCCAAAAAGTCATTTGCATGGATCTATTAACCACGATCGACATATTGAAGATGTTAACAGTGGCGATAACCAACTTCTTATCAAAAAAATTCCAGAAAATATTGTTCCCATCTCAATAATCGCTGAGGAAGGAGATATTATAATATTTTCACCAAATACAATTCATAGCTCGTTGTCTACAAAAACAGATTCCAGGAGATTGTCGCTAATTGCAGAAATTCAAGAATATACCTCACTAAAGCTTGATGATTATGGCAAAGTACCAATATTTATAAAAGGGAATATAAATTTTTTTGAAAGACTTATACTAGTAAGTAAAAAAATATTTAGTCCTTATATTTATTGGAATTTTCTGAAAAAAAATAAAAAAATATCTTATTTATTAAGAAAATTAATTTTTAGATTTGAGTAATTCTAAAGCTTACTTTTTTAACTTTATAAGCATAAAAAGGCCATACTTTTTAAAAATTTTCTTAATTATAGTTCTAGGCCATATTTTTCTAGCAATTTCTAGTAATATACCTTGATGTCTTTGGCCGGCTGGGCCATCCAACAAGTCGCCATGAGTTAAAGCTGTTTCAATGTGAATTTCAGAAAAAGAACTGAATAAGTCCTTTGCTTCTTTGACTGAATAAGCTTTAGTGCCAGGACTTTCCAGATAGCTTGAGTAAAGATATTGCAATCCAACAAATGGATTTAATTTAAATAATCCGTATTTAATCCATAGCATAAATCCAACTATACTCCATTTATGATAGATCATAACCTTTCCTAGTCCTCCTGGTTTAAGTACTCGATAGATTTCATTTATAGCTTTTTCTGTATCAGGACTATGGTGAATTACTCCCCATGAATATACAACATCAAAAAAATTTTTTTCATATTGAATATCTTCAGCATCGCCAACATGCAGAATTGAACTATAACCAAATATATTTAATCTTCTTTTTGTGTTTTCTATTGCTTTTGGAGTTAAGTCAATTCCATAAGTTTTCGCTCCAGCCTCTACAAATCTTTGATGATCAGCTCCTAGACCTACACCTATTTCTAGAACTCTTTTTGATTTTGTTAATTTAAAATCAATAAGGTCCTCAATACATGGCTCTAATCTATATCTTTCAGAATACTCAAATTCGTATGCATCTTTGTCATATGATTTAAGAAATAATTCCTCACCACATGCAGCATCTTCCCAAAAATCATGTATTTCTTTTTTTAAATTTTTAATAATTCTGCTCTCAAAATGTACCCTGATTTTCTAATTACTTATAGAAACTTTTATTAATGCTTGTTGATTCGAAAAAGCTAAATATTTCCATGAAAGTTTTTCTTTAAGAGCAAAATCTTTCCAAGCAGATTTTTCACCATTTTCAAAAGAAGGGAATCCATGATATTCATCAAAAATTATAAGTATTGAATCTGTAATAACTGAGTTGAGTATATTTAATGCGGAGAGTGTGATGTCTCTGGTATCTAAGTCAAAGTGAATCAAAGAAATTTTTCTTTCATTTATTTTTAAAAAGTTCGGGATTGTATCTGAAATATCACCCTTCTTAAGAGTTACATTTGAGCGTGTCTTTGGTAATAAACCATTGTTTGAGTATGATCCAGAATAGAAGCTAGTTCCAAACCAACTCCCTGAAAGCCCTTCAAAAGTATCAAAGCCCCATATATCAATATCCTTTGCATTTGAATAATCAGCAAGATGATTGATTGAATATCCTTTGTATACGCCTAACTCGATTATTCTTGAATTTTGTTCAAGAAGAGATACAGAATATTTCCATAAACTCTCTCTGGAGGGAAATATCAAAACTTCTGACAAATAATTTTCAATATAGTCAGTTGATTTTTCAACTGAACGTTGATGAAGTAACTCATAAACAGTCCAATTTCTTTGTTTTAAGCGATATCTATAATATAAAAACTTATTATAAAACCTGGAATTGAAAATCTTTTCTAACATATTAAATTATTATACTTATGTTTTTCTATTCTTGAACTTATAACTTACCTCAATCAATAGTAAAGCAACTCTGGAACTCAATTACAATTCATTCTGATTTTAGATAATCTGTAAAGGTGAATAAAGATTCTTAATTCTACTGATAGGAGTTATAATTTTTTTTTATGACTATCAAAAAAATCTTTATTGTTGGTGCCGGCTATGTTGGCTTGGCAAATGGTTTGGCATTAGCAAAAAATTTTAGTGTTGTTTTCATAGATAATGATGAAGAAAAACTAAATCTCATCAGCAATCAATCTTCTCCAATTAAAGAAAAAGGTCTAGATGAAGCCGTTTCAAGTTTTGCTGGTAATATAAGCACTTCTAATTCTATTAATTCAATAGAAGACCATAGTATGGTTGTTTTGTCATTACCAACAAACTATGATGACGAGCTAGATTGCTTCGATACATCAGTTTTAGAAAATATTGTTAAAAAAATATGTTATCTCGAAAAAAAAGTTACGATAGTTATTAAATCAACAGTTCCGATTGGCTTTACAAGTAAATTAATAGCCGAGCATCCTAAAGCAAAAATTTATTTTAGCCCAGAATTTTTAAGAGAAGGGAGTTCATATAGCGATACAATAAAACCAGATAGAATAATTATAAGTCCACATAATAATGATTCGGAATCAATCGCAGAAATTTTTTGTTCATCAACAATCAATTTTGATATTAAGAATGTTTTATTCATGGATACTTCTGAAGCTGAGTCTGTAAAGTTATTCTCAAATACTTATTTAGCCATGAGGGTTGCATTCATTAATGAAATAGACACATTCTGTGAAGAAAAAAATTTGAAATCAGTGAGTGTTATAGACGGAATTTGCAAAGATTCAAGAATTGGAAAGGGATATAATAACCCTTCTTTTGGATATGGTGGATATTGCTTTCCAAAAGATACCAAACAAACCAAGAGTTCTTTCAAAAATGTTCCAGAGTCAATAATAAGCGCTGTTATTGAATCAAATGAAAATAGAGCTAAATTCATAGCAAGTAAAATATTAAAAACAAAAAAGAAGATAATTGGTTTCTATCGTTTAAACATGAAATCTGGATCAGATAATATAAGAAACTCAAGCAGCATCAAAATAATAGAGCTTCTTTTGGATTATGATATACAAATCATTATATATGAACCACTCAATACAGATATAAGCTTCTTTCAGAATGATAAAGTATCATTTACAAATGATTTAAGTTTATTTTCTAAGAAATCAGAAATAATCATTGCTAATAGATTAACTCCTCAAATAGAGGAATTTAAGAATAAAATTTATACTAGAGATATTTTTTACGAAAACTAATTGTTACCATATTTATATTCTTGACTATAAATATTATTTAATCAAACTTGAAATATTTTCTATTAAGCTGGACAGTTCAGGTTTATTTTCCTTTATTTCTTTGATCGTTAGTCCATCAAGTTCATGAGGAAATACCAACCATTTATTAGTTTCATGAAGATAAAAATCTGGCTTATTTTCAGTTTTGTTTTTGGTGGGTTTGAAATAAGGGGTTGCAACTTTAATATTGGGTGTATTTTTTTTACAAGCAGTATGTATATCGTTAATAATTTGTTGGATAGATAGTCCTGTATCATGAACATCGTCTACTATTAGCAATGAATCTTCAGATTGAAGTTTTCTTATTACATAATTTAAGCCATATACTTGAACATTTTGATTGGTTTGATTTATTCCAGAGTAATGAGACGTTCTAATGGCAACATGGTCTGATTTTACTCCTAAAACACTGAGAAATTCTTGGACAGCTATACCTATTGGAGCCCCGCCCCTCCAAACTCCTACGATAAAGTTCGGCTTGTAGCCACTTTCATAAACATTCCAAGCCAACTGAAAAGAATCTCGTAAAAGATCATCAGATTCAATGAATAGCTTTTCCATACTAATTATAGTTATATAAACCTAAGATTATAGCTTCATATAAGTTTTATATCAGAAATCATAGCTAATTCTAGTCATAAATTGTCTAGGAGGGATAAACTCAAGCCCAGTTGCTGCAACACCAAAGACATCAGTCATTGCTGAGTTAAGCCCATCCTTATCACCAGCATTCAATAGAATAAAATCTAGACTTAAATCATTTTTAAAATCTAATCCTACTGAAATATTAAATATTTGATAATCAGGAACTTTGTCAACTGAAGGATTATTGTTAACACGCTGCATAAATTCTCCTCTTTTTACAAATTGGAAGACACTTGTTAAAGAATTGCCAGATGGTAATTCTGTTTCATATGTCATTGATATATCTGCAGTAAAGTCTGGTG
>MDTB01237156.1_pt1 | contig 10541 bp, 36 predicted proteins | sample 811161 | NCBI WGS metagenome assembly MDTB01 (sample SAMN05326650, study PRJNA326480) | marine metagenome | isolation source: seawater | place: Mediterranean Sea | collected 2009
ATTCATGTCCTTGAGGATATCCAACCATCCTCATCTTTTTCCAGAACATGGACCCGTGCCCAACCTCCCCGTATTCAGTAAACGCCCAGATATGACACATCTCGTGAGTAAGGACCTTACGCAGAAACCGGTCAGTCCATTCATGTTTTGGTCTGATCTCAATCCGGCTAGCGGAGCAGTTAGCTCTAGTACCACGCTTCTTACCCAACCCAGTAGAAGTATAGTACGCCTTACCCAATGCTCGTCTTAGCTTGGGATTCCATGTTACCGGAATACGGGGAAGCTCTCCTCCAAAGAGCTCGTCATTAAGTTGATTGTAGCATGCCTGTAGGTCAGCATTGGTTGTACCTACTGGTCTTGTATCTTCGTATACCTTGATGGTACCGTTAGCTCGCATCTGCTTCTTGGCTAGCCTAAGCATCTTCTGTCTTGGCGACTCCTTCCGTCTACTCATGGTTAGCTCCCTTCTCGGCAGTCATATCCTTGATACTATTTATCACCGATATCTCAGGCATACCAACCCGGATTGCTTCTGCCATCTCAGCAGCTTCAATCATGCTGCCGGCGTTTACACCGATTGCCCCTGGATTACCGAGGGAATCAGTGAATAGTATCTTATACTTATACTTCATTGACACTCTCCTTATCCGTTGGAGACCTTGGCGACAGTGCGGAAACCGCGGCGGCCAAGGTGCATGAAGAAGGTATGACCACATCCACCGAAGCGGTTCTTGTAGGTCTCGAGTACTCGGCAACCCATCAGGTCGACGTCTTTCTTCTCAACAGAGAGGTGCATCATGCTGTCTACCATGTGCTTCAGCTTGTTGCTACCTGCCATGGCTCCACCCTTGGTGACCTGACCGATAACGATACCGATAGCGTTGGTTTCCTTGCAGAACTCAGTGATAAGGGCAAGGGCTCGGATAGCACCAGCATTGGTGATACTTTCCTGGTTCTTGTACTTGGGGTCGAACAGACACTGCAAGGAGTCGACGATCAGGAAGAAGCGCTTGTTTGGATTGGCTTCCATCATTTCTCGAGCGTTGTCGAGCAGGTCGTAGACATTGGCCACGTTACCGGTAGCAAAACCGTTACGCAGCTTGAGACGCTGTGCAGTCAGAGCTGTCTGGTAGAGACTCTCTTCTGCGGTGTTGAAGAGTGCGATACCCTTCTTCTTGGTGATCCGATCCGCAAGGGTCAGCATCATAGTGGTCTTGCCAGCACCCGGCTCTCCAGTGAAGAGGGTTACTGTTGAAGGCGTAAAGCCCTGACCACCGAGTGCACCGTCGATGTAGTCGAGTCCGGTAGCAAATCGTTCGCGAAGGATCTCTGGGACCTCGATGTCGAGGACGTTGGTACCGAAGGAGATGTCGTTCTTGTTTACTTTGAGTTTCATGGTTGATTTTCCGTTGCCAGGTTGGATGGCGTTAGGGGTTGTTGTTTTGTTTTATCTTATATAGATAATTTAATTCATTCTACACACAATTTCACAGATTGTCTAGAATAATTGCACTTTTATGCAACATTCATCAGACTATCCTGGATTGCGTAAAGCTGGTCTTCCAGCAGCTCGGCTGCAACACGCTGTGCTTCTACACGCTGACGCTCCATCTCAGCTTCGTAGAGCTCGCCTTCCTGTGCCCACATCTGACGTGTGAACTCAAGCTGAGCGCGTTCCTCGGCCCAGCGAGCCTCTGCTTCGATGGCCGCAGCATTGAACGCTGCCTGGCTGGGCACTTCGCCCCACACCACTTCACCCGTACGGATGTCAGTCACATGCGTGCAGTAACCGAACACACAGTAGGTCCGGCACTTGCGGCAGTGCGCCGCCCCGAAGAGACCCTTGTACAGCTCGCCACAGCTACACTCGTACACATAGCCATCAGCGATGGCGTCCATGCGGAAGGTGGAATGGATGCTGTGGGTCATGTTGATGTTTGACATGTTGTATACCTTTGGAGGGTGTTTGTTGTTTTATCTTATATAGATAATTTAACTCTATTTGCAGAGCTTTTTCACAGATTGTCTAGAATAGTTGAGAATTCTTTCGCATGATTTCGGCATGCCTTTCCATCTCATCCTGAACATATTCGTCCCAGTTATCGGGTTCGTCTACGATGCTGTCGATAATACCCGAGACGTCTACCCACTGATCATGGAAGAGGACGTTGTGGTCATAGAAGAAAACCATCTTCCACTGCACCCCATTCTTGGTGAAGTTGACCCACTCGTCTCCCTCCTTTGTGATCATGCCGGTAGGGTTGACTTTGCCGAAGAGAGCTCGCATCTGGTTGTTCATTGACAATCCTTGTCGTTTGGTTGGTTGCTTGATTATAAATATAATTTAATCCAGCGAGCCCCCCAATTGCACAGATTTTCCAAAGTATTTGAATTTAATTTCTATTTTTCTCGTGTCACCAACCCCCACCAAACCAGGATGCATAACGTTTCGATGGATCCGAAGGTCGCGATTCCTACCAACACACCGATTAGACCAACGCCCTGTAATAGTCTCGTCTTCAGCACCTGTTCCTGATGATAATTCATGGACATCTCCTCTTGTTATTTATATTTTACAACCTGGCACCGATTTGTACAAAACTTTCTTGACTCCAACTAGCGCGAAAGGTAGCACGGTCCACTATTGTAGTAAATATTCACGATGTTTCAGTTTCACTGTGCACGGACTTTTTCTTACACATTTTTAACATTTGACACCATGATGCGCTGTAACATTTGTATACAATTTTTGTATACACGCCTGAAACAGAAACAGAAACAACTGAAACATTTGTAACATCCAGGTCTAGCAAAAAGTTGTTTAAAATCAAATACTTACGCAATACTGAAACATTTGAATGTTACACGCTGTATACACCTCTTAGGCCTAAGCGCAGGTAAGAGAAACAGAAACAGAAACTGTTACACGATGTTACACGGTAAAATAAATGTAAAAAGATAAAAAAAGGGTGTACATTTGTGCGATTCTGGCGCAAACCATAGCACCGCCTTTTTGCTACACCTTTTGCTGTCAGAAAACGCGGGGTCAAAAGGGGCTGAGGGGCCGTAACGTCAGGCTGCTCCTTATTATGAGCTGTGTATGGCTATTTAGCCATTACCTACATGACACTGTGTATACCTGGTGGGCTGAGCTGTTAATCTATATTCTTAGTCTTCTAAGGATACACAGGGGTTAACCTCGAGGTCTGTACGGCGTGATCCCGACTCTACTAGCATGTCTATATACGGGTATACCCTTTCTACTGGTTATTCTTATTCTGGCTACTCTTAACTGACACCAAAATAGCAGAGCTTTGGTGTTACACACTGCTGACGAGTTTGAGATGCGTATCGAGTCGACTCTCGAAATGTCCGGACATTACCCATACTTTGAATGCTCGATCGTTCAGCGATCCGACGATCAGACCCAGCTTTGGCTTGGCCAGATTCGTCAATGGACTGGCTATGACTTCTACCAGGTCTCCCACTTTGTATGCTACTTTTTGCCTATCCATACCAAGTCCTCCTCTTTTGCGAGTTCAATGCTTCCATCCGTATAATGTACTTCGAAGTATTCACGTTTTGGACTCCATGGGGTTCGGATCGATTTCTCTCGTGGTATGAAACCAACGATGAGTCCGTGACTCCCCATGATCGTATCAAATACCAGGTCTCCTATCATTTGACGTACAGGTTCCAGCCCAGTGGTACCAGCTCCGACAGCATTGCACCGTCATACCTTACTGTCTCACCGTTATTCCATTGGATCAGGACTCCGCCATCCCACACGTTTGTTACCAGACCTCTCGGTCTTTGCGGATCTGAAACATGCTTGACCATATCTCCTCTTTTCATCTTATCCCCCAAATCACGTATGCTATGAATGCAAGGGTCGAAACCACCCCAAGCCAGCTATACACCAGCATCTGTTTTTCTGCACACTCTATTTTATCTTTACATTTCACCTATCACTTCCATATCGCTTTCAAACAAGATATCTAAATCGCCATTATCAAGCAGTACTTCCCAGATCGTATCATCTGGACCACCTGTTCTGATCCATGTGATTATCAGTCCGGAGCTGCTCCACTCGGGTACGTATATCAAATCACCTGGCTTCACTTTCACTGATCACTTCTAAATATTGGCTTGGTATTACTATACTATCGTTCACGATTTGTACAAGGACGGATGCCCCTGTCTTTGTCTTGATCGGAATTCTGATCACCAGCCCAGGTCTTCCAGCAAACCTCTTCTCCATCCGTCCCATGTACTTGGCAGCCGTTAAAGCTCCTGGGATATTGGTTGGCTTGAACCTCACCAGGTCTCCTACCTTTATGTCACTATTCTTTTGCTGCAAAGATAATCTCCAATGCGTTGATCTCCCACTGCTCTATGTCTCCAGCCTCAGTCAACACATGTACCCAGCCTTGAGTATCGCCAAACCAATCGGTTGCAAGTTTCGTTTCTAACACCGGTATCTCTTCTACTTCTACCACTATCCCGAGTTCCTGCAGACCGTCTTCATCTGTCCATGTCCCAGCTATTCCTACATAATCTCCAGGCTTGACCGTTGCTATGTCTGGTAAATCATTCAACATGACACCACCTTGATCACGTGTCGGTTCGTATCGACTACGTGTTCTTGGCCGAGATCCCTGCCAGACATTATTATCACATGGATGTATGGTCGGGTTCTCGCCTTGCTGACCGCAGTTACTTGGAGGAGGGGTTCCAGGTCTCCATTATCCTTCCACATGTTCTTCAGGATTATCAGGTCGCCCAGCTTTAGGTCTGGGCTCCCGTCTGTGTTGTGTGTATGATACTTCATAATTTCACCGCTATTACTTTGATGTTCTTGGTTCTCGCTTTATGCTCCAGCATCCGGTGTTCTCCAGGTGTCAGATCAAAGTGAGAATCAAAATCCGATATGATTGCAAGTGTCTGACCGTTACTCATGGTGTTCAGCACGCTCCAGTAACTAAACCATATTTCAGTTGGTCCGAAAGGCTTGATTGAGCCCATGGAGACTCCGGGAGGTATACACTGAGTGGTTGAGATATAAACCTTTGCATGCCGGGGTCTGTGGAATTCAATCGATCGTTTGAACATCTTCCAGTTTTTGCCAGCCATCGACAGCGATGCATCGATCAGGTACACGTCAGCTACGATTTTCGGAGGCGGTGCGTACAGGTTGACATTTGTTGTCAACGTGATATCGACACGCCTCGATATGGGGTCATGGCCATAAGATATCTCGCCGGCTGCCTTGCTTGTAACCTTGGATTCGGAATCATACTTCCTAAACTCATTGCGAACGGCAGTGGCTCTCCTCGAGCTCAGCCTCTGATTATATGAGGCCGTTCCGCATCCGTCGGTATAACCTATGATAGTGGTCGATCCGTCGTATTTGTCAGCGAAAGACTTGATCTTCGATGCCGATTCTTGCGTAATGTTGTATCGGTCTGCTTCAAAATAGATCGACTCTGCAGCGCTTAGTTTAATAACTTTAGCTACCAACTCTCCCCTACCTGGCCTTACTTGCGAGATGCATCCTTTATTGCAACACCTGTCCTGAGCATAACTCATCTTAACAAAGACGTTCTGACCATGATCAGCATGGGGTATGGTAAGACCTATCATAAAATAGAGGAACAGGTTGGGTGCTTTCATAATACCTCAAATATCCAATAACAAGGGTCGAAACATGTGACTCTCCCCTTCCACAACATCACGACTTCTGGCGGTTCTCGATGACTGCAACCGGATCTACGTATTTCAAGAAAGATGCCGTATCCGACGACCTTTTGTTCGTTCCCCCATGCGCCACCACAGTGAACAACCTTACAAAGATCCCCCGTAATCATGGGTTACACCTTTTTGAGAAAGATGTATGCAATCTCTCCGTCTATTTCATATTCCATCTTTTCATCGTAATCTTCCGAGCCACTAGTGATCACGTAAGGACCTGTCTCCACCGCTGGATTCTTCCTTTTCAAGTGTTTGATTGCACCGGTCTGACGATCTCTCGTCATAACTTTTACGATTTTTGTGTATGTATTATCAGCCTCTCTACGAAACGATGTCACCGTTTCCTCAAACCGATTGAAACCTTTGATTGCTGCCTTTCCGCCCATTGTTTATCCTTTTTTTCCTGGGTTAATGACTTTAATATCGAAGTCCATAAAGACGTGGACCTCTCCTTCGCACAGAACGTGTACAAATTCTTTACCGCCCTCGCCTTTTTCGTTGAAACCGACGACCATGCCGCGTACCACCCTTCGGTCCGTACATTGCCTGAAGCATTCTACTAAATCCCCGATCTTCAAAACACTACCGCGCAAAACTTCTTAATCCACATCTCAAGCTCACCTTCACCTGTCAAGACAATGAGTTTTGGTTCTCTCAGGTGAGTGAAATCTGATTGGGCGACACCTTCGACACTGTAAGTCACCAAACTTACGACAAGACCTGTCTTGCCAGCGAGGTTCTTCATCTCTGAACCAAAGCCTTCAACCTTTTCTACATAATCTCCTGCTTCTATCATTCCCACCCCTTAAACCAACATTCAAGATCTTCAGGATCTTCCCATGTCACGCCTGTATGCGACCAGTGCACAACGAGAAGGAAAGGTTTTTGACTTTCCTCGAGTTTGTGCGACTCCGCAAAGCCCCATCGATTATCAAGCTCAAACACGATACCCCACTCTTTACACTCTGCCTCTGACAAGTATACACCAATCGGGGAGGTATTTATAAATTTACTATCCATATCTGACTTTCTTCTTACCATGTCGCCAATTTGCATGTGATTCTCCAAAAAAGTGTGTGTGACGAAACTAATCACCAATCGCGCGGCCATTTTTTGCAAGCGTGGCCTTTGAGGCATGTACGGATATTAGCTTTCCTTCATACAGAATCCGAGCCACCTTTTCCCAGGTCTGGTATTCAACTAACAGACCAGTTTTCCAATGAATCTTTTCTGTCATGCGATTCTCCGTGTGGAACCTAACAAGATCACCTGCTTTCATAAAAAAGCTCCAAGCATTGAGCATAAACTCTGGTACCTAAAGATCCATCAGACCATGAAACGTCGTATCTGTCCTCCAAACCGATTCTTCTCACTTTTACTATTATGCCGACACCCACCACGTCCGACCTTCCATCAGGTGGTGATGCACCTGGAAATCCTATCCAACGTACCAGGTCGCCGACTTTCATTATGTCGGTTCGATTAGGTGAAACGGGCAGCTAACTGCCATTCCTTCTTCGTAGTCTGGCTTCTTTGAAACTGTAACCATACCTTCAGGGGTTTCGATAGTGCAAAACTTTTCATCGCATTGATCGATGATACACTCGGGTTTCTTAGTAACTTCGTATGCCTTAGCAACAGGACACCCTGTCAACATCAAAAAAACTGGCGTAAACTTTACTTTATTCATTCTTTATCTCCTTTGTGAACGACGATAATTATATTACGCTGCGCAATTTGTTAACAAAACAGTGAATGTATATAAGAGTGCCAGAATAAGCAGTGGAGCCTTCCACCACAGATGAACATGTCCGGGTTTGTCTGGAGTAAGGCCGTTAATTAATGCTTTCCAATATTCATCCATTGTGTAGTACCTCCCTAAATTGTCAGCGCTATGCATTATAATCGCCTTGATTGGATTGTTCAACTATTTCTACCCAAGACAAAGCCCACTTATATACGTTAGAGTCAGAAAGCACCTCCACAATTATGTGACCGTCGTTATCTTCGTTGTAAATCCTTGTCACGATACCTAGCTTCCCTTTGTTGGAGCCTCGCTTTTTAATGATCAAGTCACCTATCTTCATTGAATAACTCCAGGTATTCTTCGTCCGCACCTTCTATTACGCCGTCGGAATATAGTACAGCGTAGTCCCAGTATATTTCATCAGCTGATTGCTCACAATCACCATCTCCAAAGAATACCACATCTTCCTCTATTATGATACCAATGTCGAATTCTTTGGGATCATTCCAGGACGAGTTCGAGCTGTAGGAGGACTTTACCAAATCACCGACTTTCATTGATCACCTCCAGCACTCCCCCTGGTTGACAAATCATCTTTCCCGATGGAAGCATTACCCACCACCAATCGTCTACAGGGGGAACCACACCGTCGATCTTGCTCTCAGGAGAGACCACAATTCCATAAGGGTGCCCAGCAATGGGCCTGGCTTTTACCAAATCACCGACTTTCATTCAACCACCTTCAACATCCACGCTGGGTACCAGTCGACTTCACCGTTATCAAACAGCAATTCAACTTCTTCTTCAGCAATAATTCTCTTTCCAATCACGAGCACTGGACCGAAATCAGCCCCGTTGTAGCGCTGTGCCGATTCGATTGTAGTTACCAAATCACCTACTTTCATACACCACATCCAGCCAGTTTTCGGCCATAAAACCTAATGACCCATCGTCAAGAAGAACCCCAACTAAAGCTTTAGCATCACCGCCGTCTTCAACAATCAAGTAAATTTTTCCTGTGCCCCTATGTGACACCAAATCACCGGCTTTCATTTTACTACCTCAAACCAATCGCCAAGCTCATGCCAAACTAGATCGCCAGAAGAAATGTTTCTGTAGTAGTCGTAAACGTAATTGCCGGTTGGTTCCATGGGCTTCGTACCCTTACGTGGCATCCAACGACCAACCACTGACCACATAATCAAGACAAAACGTTTTTGGACTAAGTTAGGCTTTTCGAGTTTGATCCACCAAAGGGTTTTTTGAGGGGGATCAATTTCCATCACAAGCCCCAAAGTCTCACGTTTCATGCCTCCTGCATTGTAACAAACCATATCACCGACTTTCATTGATAACCTTCAGGTCAAGGCTTTCTTCGTAGGTCCAATTGTTTGCCCACAAGACCAACACCCTGTCACGAATACCCTTGGCTGTTGGTCCGATACCATTTGCGCTGCGGCTGTGAAGAACCTGGCCTCGTTGGGAGTTGTAAACCTTGTATGCCGTACCAGATCCGTAATATTCCTTGTCAATTCGCATGACAAGACCGGTGCAAATCAAACCGTGAGATTTCCATGGCTCATGCCTCGTATCGATCCCAATGTGCTTTCTTACCAAATCACTGACTTTCATTGATTACCTCAAGGTTGTACAGGCTGATTACCCGAACCGGCCACTTGACGACATCCGAGAAAACAACCTCAGCCCTGTCGAAGCCTTCAAGGCCATTATCATTCTTGCAGATGTTCAGCACGATGCCAACACCAAGTTTGTCACCGGTTGAAGTGTACCTTACCAGATCGCCGACTTTCATTTACTTTCTCCAACTCTTTAGGATTATCATATAGATAATTTAACTCTTTCAGTAACGGTTTTTCACAGATTTTCATGCAATTGCTTCAATAACTACTAAATCTTGAATGTAAGCCCAACCAATCTCGTTGTTCTGATAAAGAATAAAAACCCGAGGAAACCAGTGTCCATCTTCGTCGATGATTTCCAACACAAGTCCTAACCTTTGGTCTGGATCAAAATTACGGCTGGCGCAGACAATGTCACCGACCTTCACAGACTACGAGCCTCCCGTTGTTGCCAAACTTCTCGTGGGTTTGCAGCCCGAAAGTCGCAACAATCTGCGTCACTATCTTTTTCATTGTCTCGGATTTTCCCGTAATTACAACAAAGGGGATGTTGCCCTCAGAACAGGGTTTCTCTAACGCGTAATAGACATCCTTATGTCTAATGCCATGTAAATCAATTACTTCCATCTTTACTCTCCATAACCTGAAACCTCTCAGCACCAAAATCAGAAACAGTTGCGAACCGATCAAAGTAAGGAATAGGTTGCATCCACCTCACCCTACAATGAAGCTTGCCATCCTTGGCATAAGACACAGACTCCACGAATGCCATTTGACCAAAGAACCATTTCGCATAGGTGGAACACTCATCCATCCACATTACCAAATCACCGACTTTCATTAACCACCTCTGTAATAGACTCTTTGGTAACTTGATGCTCACCGTCCAAAAAGAGAACAAATGGGTCTCCATTCTCGAAGATGTAAGTCACAATGCCAATTTCTGCATGTTCCCATTCTACTAAATCACCGACTTTCATTCACAATCTCCAAATCTTCTTTAGAATTCCAGCCTGGACCAGAGACTGGCCAATGCACAAGGACAAGATCAACATCCGGCTGTACAATCAAACCAATCTCCAAATCTTTTTGAGTATACATCCATGGGTTATGTTCTACCCATTCTCCCCATTTTGGCTTTCTTTTTACTAAATCGCCTGCTTTCATTTAACCACCTTCAAAACGTGAGCCTTGTATTTTGCAATGTTGCTTTCGCCCAACTCCATACCGTACACCCACTCTTCGTCAATGTCAATGATAAGGACCATACGGCTCATGTATTTTACTAAGTCACCTGGCTTCATTCTTATCTTTCTCCATTTTCTTAAGGTCCGAAATATCCCACATCTCCATTTCACCGGCGACGATCACATCTGCTTTGAATACTTTTCCGAGAATATAAG
>MDTB01026092.1_pt1 | contig 10540 bp, 11 predicted proteins | sample 811161 | NCBI WGS metagenome assembly MDTB01 (sample SAMN05326650, study PRJNA326480) | marine metagenome | isolation source: seawater | place: Mediterranean Sea | collected 2009
AACGAAAACCTCTGAGACTCGCCAGCTAGAACAAAGGCTAGGAGATCGAATTGGCCAGCCAGTCACTATTCAGCATTCGGCCAAAGGGAGTGGTAAGCTAGTCATTACTTACAATAGTCTCGACGAGCTTGATGGTATTCTTTCGCAATTTGGGGAGCTGGGATGAGTTATGTCTGTTGCTCCATTAATCTATAAACTCTATACTCTCCTCCTCTGAAAATTGGCTTTTTTTAACCTGTTTTGAATCTTGGTACGCTGCATGAGAAGAGAAATTGGTGAAATCTTTGTCGTCCAACTCTTCTTAATGTTGTTTGTGGCGTCATTTTGCCTTTTTAAGGGTGTGGTCGCGGCCTATTCAGCAATTTCGGGTGGTTTAATTTGTTTAATTCCCGGTTTGTTTGCGGCAATGCGCATGACTATGAAAATTGGCCACGATAATGACGGTTTGGCAACTGTTGTGATGGGTGAGCTAGGAAAGCTGGTGCTGACGATCGCACTGTTCTTGGTTGCGTTTGCATTTATAGAACCATTAGATGCGATGAGTTTTTTTGGTACTTTTGTGACTTTGCAGTTAGTTTACATCGCAGCACCTCTGCATAGGGCAAATAGATTAAGATATCGACGTAGATAGAAAAGGAATATGGACGTTTTATGGCTGGTGAAGCACCAACATCGCAGGAGTACATACAACACCATCTTACCAATTTAGCGTTTGGCAAACATGCAGATGGTAGCTGGGGTTTTGCGGGTAGCCCCGAAGAAATTAGAGAGATGGGGTTTTGGGCAATCCATGTAGACACTATGATCTGGTCAATTGGTCTGGGTGTTCTTTTCCTAGCTTTGTTCATCGTCGCGGCTAAAAAAGCCACCGCGGGGGTCCCCGGCACATTGCAAAACCTCTGCGAATTTGCAGTAGATTTTGTGGAAGATAACATTACCCAGGTTTTCGGCACCCGACCAAACCGCGTGATTGGTCCTTTATCGCTAACTATTTTGGTCTGGGTGTTCTTGATGAATTTAATGGATCTTGTGCCCGTTGATCTGATCCCGCATGCAGCGTATTTGGCAGGAGTTGAGTACTTCAAAATAGTCCCTACGACAGATCCCAATGCTACTCTAGGTATGTCCATCGGTGTTTTCCTGTTGGTTATTTACTACAACATAAAAATTAAGGGTCCAATAAAATTCGCGGCCGGGTTATTTACCCATCCGATACCAATGTGGTTCATGTATCCTTTTAACTTCGTTTTGGAGTTAGTTGACTTGATAGCAAAGCCGCTATCTCACGGTTTGCGTCTGTTCGGCAATTTATATGCAGGTGAAATGATTTTTATATTGATCGCTCTGCTATATAGTAGCGGGCTAGCCCTCGCTGTATTTGGAGGCTTTCTGCAGTGGGCTTGGGCTGTCTTTCACATTGCTATCATCTGTTTGCAAGCATTTGTGTTCATGGTTCTAACTATCGTGTACCTAACTCAGGCGCATGAAACAGGTGAGCATTAGGTTTTTAACTAAGATATTTAAAGTAGGAGCAATTAAATGGAACAATCGCTTATTCTAATAGCCGGTGCCATCTTGATGGGGCTAGGCGCCATCGGAAGTGGAATTGCTATCGGTGTTTTATCAGGGAAGTATCTCGAGGCAATAGCACGTCAACCGGAACTGCAGCCCATGTTGATGACTCAGCTTTTTATTACACTAGCTTTAGTTGACGCGGTACCAATTATTGCGGTTGGTATTTCTTTGTATATGATTTTTGCGCTGTAGTATCGATGAGAACGAAAGCAGCTCAATACTTATTAGCAGAGTAATGAGGAGGAACAAGCGTGAACATTAATCTGACTATGATTGGCCAAATGATTTCCTTCATGGTCTTCGTGATTTTTTGCATGAAATTTGTGTGGCCCCCTCTGACTCAAGCAATGCGAGAGAGACAAAAGGCGATAGCGGAGGGGCTAGAAAAGGCGGCTGAGGCGGAGAAGAAACTTGAGAAGGCGAATGAGGCAGCAGATATTGAGTCGGCCGAGGCCAAGAAGCAGGCTGCAGAACTTATAAGTCAAGCACAGAGCAGGGCCAATCAAATCCTAGAGGAAGCAAAGAGCGCGGCCTCTGAAGAGGCCGAGAAAATACGTCAGGGTGCTCAAGGTGATATTGACCAAGAAATTAATAGAGCGCGCGAAGAGCTTCGAGGAAAAGTTAGCGAGCTCGCAATTGAGGGTGCAGAAAAAATCTTGGAAGATAGTATCGATAGAAAAGCCCATAAGAGCATGCTAAAAAAACTTTCGGCGAAGCTGTAGTAATGGCTGAATCAGAACCTACTACTATTGCTAGACCCTATGCTCGAGCGGCTTTCGCCAGCGCTCTTGAAAAAAAGTCAGGGCTACAAAAGTGGTCAAAAATGCTGAGTGTCCTTGGGTCTTTAGTTAGTGAAAAAGTTGTCATGGACAAATTGGATGACCCAAGAATAAGTTCTGAGGATGCGTCAGGATTATTAAAAAAACTGTTAGGACGCGACATTAATGAAGAGGGGCGCAACTTTATAAATGTGTTAGCAGAGTACGGGCGCTTAGATGTTATTCCGAATATTGCTTATCAATATGAACTGTTGAAGGCTGATCACGAAAAAACAATTAATGTGGAAGTTATCAGTGCTTATAAGATTACTAAGTCTGAAGAGAAACAATTGTCGGACGCGCTACACGCGAGGCTGCAGCGCGAAGTTAGTTTGACGACGAAGGTAGATGAGGCTCTTTTGGGAGGCGCGGTCATAAAAGCAGAAGATACAGTTATTGATGGGTCAATTTTGGGTAAACTTAGGAAGCTGTCTCAAGTACTTCAGTAGGCAGGAAAAATTAATTTCATATTAGGGAACGGGACATGCAACAACTGAATCCTTCCGAGATCAGCGATATCATAAAGAAGCGAATTTCAAATCTCGATGCATCCTCAGAGGCACGTAACGAGGGAACGATCGTTAGTGTGTCAGATGGTATTGTCAGAATTCATGGGCTAGCCGATGTTCAAAATGGCGAGATGATTGAATTTCCTAATAATCTTTTTGGCTTTGCTTTGAATCTCGAAAGAGATTCTGTAGGCGCAGTCGTATTAGGGGATTATAAAGAGCTCCGAGAGGGACAAACCGCAAAATGTACTGGACGGATTTTAGAGGTCCCGACAGGACCGGAGCTACTTGGGAGGGTCGTTGACTCACTGGGTAATCCAATTGATGGTAAAGGCCCTATCAATGCTACAAGTTCGTCTCCTGTAGAAAAAGTCGCACCGGGTGTTATCGCCCGTCAGCACGTAGATCAACCGGTCCAAACAGGACTTAAGTGTATTGACTCTATGATCCCGGTGGGAAGAGGTCAGAGAGAGCTAATAATTGGAGATAGGCAGACTGGTAAGACGGCGATTGCAATAGATACCATCATTAATCAGCAGGAATCAGGTATTAAATGTGTTTACGTAGCAATTGGACAGAAGTTCTCATCAATAGCAAATGTCGTTCGTACACTCGAAGAATATGGCGCGATGGAAAATACTATCGTTGTAGCCGCAGGAGCATCAGATCCTGCCCCCATGCAGTATCTGGCTGCTTATTCAGGTTGCTCTATGGGCGAGTATTTCCGTGATCGAGGAGAAGATGCACTTATCATTTATGATGATTTAACGAAACAAGCTTGGGCTTATAGGCAAATTTCGCTTTTATTGCGTCGTCCACCAGGAAGAGAAGCGTACCCAGGTGATGTATTCTACTTGCACTCACGATTATTGGAACGTGCTGCAAGAGTTAATGCGGACTACGTAGAAAGCGCTACTAATGGTGAGATAAAAGGTAAAACTGGTTCATTGACAGCCCTCCCGATCATTGAAACACAAGCTGGAGACGTATCAGCGTTTGTTCCCACCAATGTAATCTCTATTACGGATGGACAGATTTTCTTGGAAACAGATATGTTCAACGCTGGTAATCGACCGGCTATGAATCCAGGGATTTCAGTTTCTCGAGTTGGGGGCGATGCTCAGGTCAAGTTCATGAGTAAAATTAGTGGTGGTATTAAACTTGCTTTAGCTCAGTTCAGAGAATTGGCGGCTTTCTCACAATTCGCCTCTGATCTCGATGAAGCAACTCGCAGACAGTTGGAGCATGGGGAGCGAATATCAGAACTAATGAAGCAGAAACAATATTCGCCAATGAGTGTTGCTGAAATGGGTGTCGTGCTCTTCGCTGCTAATGAGGGTTATCTAGAAGATGTAGATACAGATAAGGTTTTGGACTTCGAAGCGGCATTGCTATCCTTCATGAATGCAGAACATTCAGAGTTTATGGCGGAAGTTAATGAGAAAGGTGAATACACTGATGCTGTTGTTGAAGCAATGACTAAGGCATTAGATACTTTTAAATCGACGCAAACCTGGTAGCCTCGAGAGAAATTTATGGCAGGGACAAAAGAGCTACGAAAGCAAATCGGGAGTATCCAAAATACCCAAAAGATTACTAGTGCTATGGAGATGGTGGCTGCGAGTAAGATGCGTAAAGCTCAAGAGCGAATGTCGAAAGGACGCCCTTATTCTGACCGGATTAGATCGGTAATCGGTCATGTCGCAAATGCTTCTGCTGAATTTCGCCATAGCTTGATGATTGAAAGGGAAGTAAAACGTGTTGGTTATATTGTTGTGACTACCGACAAAGGCCTTTGTGGTGGGTTAAATATAAATTTGTTGAAAGCTGTAGTTCACGATATCAAGAACTTCGTTGATGGTAATATCGAAGTTGACCTTTGTCTCTTAGGGAATAAAGGCTCCCAGTTCTTCCGAAGTTATGGTGGTAATGTTGTCGCTGCCGGGAGTCACGCCAGTGAGGACCCAGCGATATCAGATCTAATAGGTAGTATTAAAGTGATGTTAGATGCTTTTCAAGAAGGCAAGTTAGATAAGATATACCTAGCTAATAACATATTCATTAATACTATGACGCAAGAACCAACTATTAGGCAGTTGGTTCCGCTTGATCCAGACGAGGATGGCGAATTGAAGCATCGCTGGGACTATATATACGAACCTGATGCGCGACAGTTAATAGAGGGCCTAATCACTCGATTTATCGAGGCACAAGTCTATCAGGCTGTTGTAGAAAATGGAGCTTGTGAACAAGCAGCGAAGATGATTGCTATGAAAAGTGCATCGGATAATGCTGGAGAGATGATTGATGAGCTTCAGCTAATCATGAATAACGAACGACAATCTGCGATAACGCAGGAGCTGTCGGAAATAATTGGGGGTGCTGCCGCAGTTTAGTCGGTGGCATCGCTTTAAAAGTAAGCTAAGAGGAATAGCAAATGAGTAGCGGACGAATCGTATCGGTGATTGGTGCGGTGATAGACGTCGAGTTTCCACGCGACGAAGTACCAAAGGTTTTTGACGCTTTGAAGGTGGAAGAAGTTGATTTGACGTTAGAAGTACAGCAGCAATTGGGTGATGGGGTCGTGCGGACCATTGCTATGGGTAGCTCTGAAGGAGTTGCCCGCGGCTTACCCGTAAGTAATACCGAGGCACCAATTCAGGTTCCTGTTGGTGAGGAGACCTTGGGTAGAATCATGGATGTTCTTGGAACACCGATTGACGAAAAAGGACCAATCGGTGAAAAGGATCGTATGCCAATTCACCGGAAGCCCCCTGCCTTTGAAGAACAAGCAGGAGGGAGGGATCTTCTTGAAACGGGTGTAAAAGTTATCGATTTAATTTGTCCGTTTGCAAAGGGTGGTAAAGTCGGTTTGTTTGGTGGAGCGGGTGTTGGGAAGACCGTTACGATGCTAGAGCTTATTAATAATATTGCGAAAGAACACAGTGGACTTTCAGTTTTTGCAGGTGTGGGTGAGCGAACGCGTGAAGGGAATGATTTCTATCACGAGATGCAAGAAGCAGGTGTTCTGGACAAGATTGCAATGGTTTTTGGGCAAATGAACGAACCCCCAGGAAACCGCCTTAGAGTTGCTCTATCGGGTTTAACGATGGCTGAGAAATTTAGAGACGACGGTAAAGATGTTCTATTGTTCGTAGATAATATCTATCGCTATACCCTAGCAGGCACTGAGGTTTCAGCTCTCCTTGGACGTATGCCGTCAGCGGTAGGATATCAACCTACACTCGCTGAAGAAATGGGTGTTTTACAAGAGCGTATTACTACTACCAAGTCCGGGTCAATCACATCTATTCAAGCAGTTTATGTGCCTGCTGATGACTTAACTGATCCATCCCCAGCAACAACTTTTGCGCATCTCGATTCGACCGTTACTTTATCTAGGGACATAGCCGCCTTGGGGATTTACCCAGCAGTTGATCCTCTTGATTCTACCTCAAGACAGTTAGATCCACTGGTTGTTGGTGAAGAGCATTACGAAGTAGCACAGGGTGTGCAGGGTGTGTTACAGAAATATAAAGAACTACGAGATATCATCGCGATTCTTGGTATGGATGAATTGACGGAGGAAGACAAACTTACTGTCTACCGAGCACGTAAGATTTCACAGTTCTTCTCTCAGCCTATGCATGTCGCAGAGGTATTTACTGGTCAGCCAGGCGTTTATGTGCCTCTTTCTGAAACCATCAGAAGCTTCAAAGGTATACTAGAGGGTGATTATGATGATCTTCCAGAGGGTGCGTTTAGTATGGTGGGAAGCGTAGAACAAGCTATCGAAAAAGCGAAAACCCTCTAGAGGTTAAATCATGGCATCCACAGTACTTTGTACCATCGTCAGCGCAGAGCAGGAGATATACTCCGGCCAAGTAGAAATGGTGGTCGCCACGGGGACTATTGGCGAGTTAGGGATTATGCCCGGACATACACCCTTGTTGACAGGGGTCAAACCTGGTCCTGTAAGGTTGCTTGTCGAGGGAGGTAACGAGGAAATATTTTTTGCCTCTGGTGGCTATATTGAAGTTCAGCCAGGTGCGGTAACTATTTTGGCAGATACTGCTCTACGCGCTGATGACATTGATGAATCTTCAGCTTTGGCAGCACAGCAAAAAGCAGAACAAGAGCAAGGCGATCAAAATCCGGACATCGATTTTGCAAGGGTTCTTGCAGATCTTCAGGAACAGGCAGCGATGCTGAGAACTGTCCGAAAACTACGAGAAAGAAAGGGATAAATGCGGCCACCTTAGTCTCGTTCAGAGTAACGTGGTTCTCCATGAAGTAGAAGGGATCCTATGAACGAGAAAAGTGTCGAAGTATGCATTCTCGCCGCGGGTTTTGGAACGCGGATGAGGTCTAAATTACCGAAAGTCATGCACTCTTTGGCAGGACGTCCTTTACTTGGACATCTTATCAACAGTGTCGAGAAGCTTAATCCAGACAAAATCCACGTTGTCGTTGGCCCAGAGCTAGATTCTGTTCGTCGAAGTTTTCCAAGTCAAAATATTAATTGGGTTAGTCAGACTGAAAGATTGGGTACTGGGCATGCAGTAATACAAGTGATGCCACACTTGGGTAAAGACGTTCGTTTGTTAATTTTACTTGGTGATGCACCCTTGATTACTGCGAACTCGATGCAGGAGCTAATTAATAGTGACGCCCCCCTTACTGTTTTGACCTCAACTATCGAAGATCCTCAGGGTTATGGCCGTATTATTCGCGATCATCGAGAGTCAATCTCGGCCATAGTTGAGGAGCGTGATGCTACTCATCAGCAAAGGCTTATAAAAGAAATCAATACTGGCGTTATGGCTACGAATTCGAAAAATTTATCTCAGTGGCTACCAAAGCTTAGTTGTACAAATGCTCAAGGAGAATTCCTGCTGACTGATATTGTAAAAATTGCAAATGAACAAGCCATTGTAGTAAGCCCATTCGTCACGGAAGACAAATTAGAGGTAAGTGGTGTAAATACCTTTGTGCAGTTAGCAGAATTAGAAAGAGCGCTTCAGCAACGTTACGCAAAAAATCTTCAAGAAGCTGGGGTGCATCTTGTTGATCCGCAACGATTCGATCAAAGAGGTGAGTTAGTATGCGGATCTGACGTTTATATTGATGCGAACAATATTTTTGAAGGGCAGGTAACTTTGGGTGATGGCGTTCGCGTTGGTGCAAACTGCCATATCATCGATTCGGTTATCGAGAATGGTACTATCATCAAAGACTATTCACATTTGCAAGGTTGTCATGTTGGCCCCAATAGCCAGCTGGGTCCATATGCGCGTCTCAGACCGGGCACATTTTTAGAAAATGAAGTGATTATTGGGAATTTCGTGGAAGTTAAAAATACAGTGATCGGTAAAAATACAAAAGCCAGTCATCTGACCTATCTGGGGGATGCCAAAATCGGCGAATCGGTTAATATTGGTGCTGGCACGATAACGTGTAATTATGATGGGCTTAAAAAATATCAAACTCGCATCGGAGATAATGTTTTTGTGGGGTCGAATACTTCATTTGTCGCCCCTATTGTTATCGGAGAAGGTTCTACCATTGGTGCCGGATCCACCATAACAAAGGATGTTGATCCAAATGTCTTAGGTTTGTCGCGGGCTAAACAAAGAACGATTGCCGATTGGATACGTCCTAAGGATCAAGACTAGTGTGCGGTATTGTTGCAGCGGTGACGCGTAGGAAAGTTACCGGCATCTTGCTTGAAGGGTTACAGCGTTTGAGATACCGAGGTTATGATTCTGCTGGTTTATGCGTTATCGATCCAACTACGGGAAAGCTAAGTCGTACCCGACGCGTTGGTGATGTCGACGAACTCGTAAAGGCCTGTGATAAAGACCATACCGGTATCATTGGTATTGCGCATACAAGGTGGGCGACTCACGGTAAACCCACCATTGAAAATGCCCACCCTCATGTTTCCCAGGAAAAGGTGACAGTGGTTCATAATGGAATCATTGAAAATCATCATCTTTTACGTGAAGAGTTAGAAACAACCTATGCATTCGAGACGGACACTGATACTGAGGTATTAGTGCATCTCCTGGATCGTGAAATTTCTGCAGCAGGTGATTTCACCCAGGGTGTTTCGAAGGCGTTAGAACAATTGAAGGGGGCTTATGCTATCACTGTTATGCATGTGGACTACCCTAGTAAATTACTGGCTGCCCGCGTTGGGAGTCCATTAGTTATCGGAATTGGTATTGGTGAAAACTTCGTCGCATCAGATCCGCAAGCATTGAGGCCCGTCACCAATCGCTTCTTGTTCCTTGAAGAAGGCGAAATTGTTGAACTTACTTCTATCGATATCTCAATAAAGGGCGCTAACCAACTAGCAATAGACGATCGAATTATAGAGTTGGATGACGTTCAAGACACAGCAACCAGCAAAGGGCATTTTCGTCACTTTATGTTGAAGGAGATTTATGATCAGCCTGATGCCGTGCGGCACACCCTAGAAGGTCGACTAACGAGCGACAGTATTCTTGTACCGTCGTTTGGTGTGGATGCAGAATCTATCTTTCAGAAAGTTAAAGCGGTACAAATCGTTGCTTGTGGCAGTAGTTATTATGCTGGGATGGTCGCGAGATATTGGTTTGAGGACGTTGTGGGCGTTCCCTGTAATGTAGAAGTGGCCAGTGAATTGAGATATCGTAAAATCACTGTCTTACCGAATACATTGCTCGTGACTATTTCCCAGTCAGGGGAAACCGCGGACACGTTGGCCGCTCAAAGAGCCGCTACCGATAGAAATTACTTGGCAAGTCTTTGTATCTGTAATGTACCAAATAGCACTATGGTCAGAGAATCCGATCTTTGTTTGATGCTTAATGCTGGAATCGAGGTATGCGTCGCCTCAACGAAGGCTTTTACGAATCAGCTAACCGATCTCTTGATGCTAGTAATGGCCTTAGGCGATTACCATGATATGAAGCCATCTGCCCACAGAGAGATTGTGCAAAGCTTAAAGGAACTACCTCGCGTGTTAGAGGAAGTTTTGTCATTGGATAAACATATACAAGAAATGGCTGAAAAATTTGTCGAGAAGCAGCATGCGTTATTCCTTGGTCGGGGTGTGCATTACCCTATCGCTCTAGAGGGCTCATTAAAATTGAAGGAGATCTCATATATTCACGCGGAAGCATATCCAGCAGGCGAACTTAAGCACGGACCTCTCGCTCTAGTAGATAATGATATGCCGGTTATTGCTGTCGCTCCGGGCGATCAGTTACTTGAAAAACTAAAATCCAACCTAGAGGAAGTAAAGGCTCGAGGTGGTGAATTATTTGTTATAGGAGATCACCAGATAGTAGGAGAGGATGATACTCATTCGATACGGATGCCAGTATGTGACAATATCATTTCGCCAATAGTTTATGCTTTGCTGATGCAATTACTTGCTTATCACGTGGCTGTTTTTAAGGGGACCGATGTTGATCAACCACGTAACTTAGCGAAGTCGGTAACGGTAGAGTAATTATGGCGTCATTATAATTATTTGAGTAGAGGCTCGAATAACAGATCTATGCCCCATTTGTATGGTTTTGGCCAATCGTGGTTGTTATCGTGGTCTAGAATCGCTGTGACTGTGTTATTATTTTTGCAATCAAAAAA
>MDTB01132328.1_pt1 | contig 10540 bp, 11 predicted proteins | sample 811161 | NCBI WGS metagenome assembly MDTB01 (sample SAMN05326650, study PRJNA326480) | marine metagenome | isolation source: seawater | place: Mediterranean Sea | collected 2009
CAATTTGAGTTATGTCTCCAGTAATAATTGCTTTAGAATTATTTCCAAGTCTAGTCAAAAACATCTTCATTTGAGTTTTTGTTGCATTTTGAGCTTCATCTAAAATCATAAAAGCATTATTAAGTGTCCTTCCTCTCATAAATGCCAGTGGGATTATCTCTATAACCTTATCTGCTATAAGTGGCTTGTATTTTGATATAGATATCATTTCTCCAAGAGAGTCGTAGAAAGGGGCTAAATAGGGATCAACTTTCTCTTTTAAATCTCCAGGTAAAAAACCCAAATTTTCACCTGCTTCAACTGCTGGTCTACATAATACGATCCTATCAACTTCTTTCGAGGTTAATGCGGAAACAGCAAAAGCTACAGCCATAAAGGTTTTTCCAGTTCCTGCTGGACCAATAGAGAACGTAACATCATTTCTTTTTACTATATTATAATAATCTTTTTGTCCTTTAGTTCTTGCACAAATAGCACCTTTAGAACTAAACATTATTTGATAATCTAGGTTTTTATTGAAGTCTATATCTCCTCTAGAAATAATATTTAACAAAGATGATACATCTTTTCTTGTTAAAGATCCTTTAGTATTTAAAGCAGAAGTAATACTATCAATTGCTGTCAAGGATAGTTGAACATTATCTTTTTTTCCTAAAACTTTTATTCTATTATCACGTACTATAATTTTTGATGAAAAAGCATCTTCAATTAATTTTATATTTTGGTCTTGAGGTCCCAAAAAGCTAGTGATATCTATACCATTTAATTCAATGATCTTTTCCATGAAACAAAAAAATATTAGTTAAGTTTAAAAGAGAATTTAACTAATTAATTCTACAAATGACCTAAAATGGCAATAAAAAAGAAAAAAATAGAAATTCATTTACTTTTATTTCTTTTTATAGGAATAAGTTGCTCAAACGGTAGTAATTACCTAAGCATAATTATTAATAAAAGTGATAGTTCGAATATAAATTTTGAAAAAGGTAAAGAGAATTGGGAAAAAAGGGCTAATAAGAACAATATTTATGAATCATTAAAATATTTGAGAAAAGCAATTAAAGAGAACGGTGAAAATTTGGAAAGATCAAAGCTAATGTCTCAGGCTTGTCACTTTACAGCTGAATACATTGAAGATGATGAAACCAAATCAGACTCTCTTTATTTGCTAGGAAAAGATATTGCATGGAACTTCCTAATTAAAACAGACTCATATATCAAAGGCTTTAATAGTTTTATTGGAGATGTTGTTGATAAAAAGATTGCTGGTATTGATAATATTTCTGAAAACGATATTGAAGTTTTGTTTTGGTGGGTAAAAAATTACGTAAGCTTTATTGCAAATAAGCCTGTTACAGAAAGATTAACTGCGCGCGAAGAAATTGAAACTGCTTTATACAGAGTATTATCACAAAAACCTGATTTTTACTTTGGAGGTTGTCATCAAATTTTCGGTATCCTATATGCAAGACTGCCAGGAGTAGAATTAAATAAATCAATTTCTCAATTTGAAACCGCTATTACAAAAGGACCAGATTTTTTTGGCAATTATGTTGCCAGAGCTAAATATCTCTATCCAAGAGTGAGTGATAAAGAAAGTTTTGAAAAGGATATAAATTATATTATAAGCTTAGATCCATCAACCGTACCAGAGATAGCTCCAGAAAATTTAATGGAACAAGAGATTGCAAAGAAACTTCTTCAAAAATCTTCCAACCTATTTAAATAACTAACTCTCTTTGATTTTTATATTTAGTTCTTCAAGTTGACTACTTGAAACATTGCTTGGAGAGTTATCCATTAATGAATTGGCAGAAGTAGTTTTAGGAAATGCAATAACATCTCTAATATTATCAGATCCTGATAATAGCATTACCAATCTGTCAAACCCAAACGCTATTCCGCCATGGGGGGGAGTTCCATATTTTAAAGCTTCAATGAAAAAACCAAATTTAGAATCAATTTCATCTTTATTCATTTTTAACAATTCAAAGATTTTAGATTGAATTTTAGGATCATAATTACGAATGGACCCTCCAGCAACCTCATTGCCATTTATTGTTAAGTCATATGCTCTCGATAAAATGTTCTTTTGATCCAAATTGAGATCATTTATTCGGTTAATTTTAGGTGCGGTAAAAGGGTGATGCATTGGTGTCAGTTGATCCATATCATCATAATCAAACATAGGAAAATCTGTTATCCAAACAGGTTTAAAAGCATCAACATCGATTAAATCTAAATGTTTTGCTATTTCAATCCTTATTGCTCCCAATGCAGAGCATGCTACTTTATGAGAATCGGCAACAATAAATAAAATGTCATTTTGAGAAAGATCTAAAGTCTTAATCATTTCTAAAGCTAAGTCATCATCAAAGAATTTTGATATTCCTCCTGATAATTCATTTTTTCCAACCTTAAACCAAGCCAATCCTTTAGCTCCATACGTTTTTGCAATATCGGTTAGATTGTCAATTTTTTTTCTTGTAAAAAGATCTGCATTGTTTACGATAATAGTCTTGATTGTATCAGCTTCAAAAAAAGTCTTAAACCTGGATTTTAAAGCATATTCCTTAAAATCAATAAGATCAAGCTCAAATCTTAAATCTGGCTTATCCGAACCGTAGGAGTCCATTGCTTTTGACCATGTCAATTTTTCGAAAGGGGTATCTAATTCGATATTTTTTACGGTTTTGAAAACATGTTTTGTTAATTTTTCCATATAATCCATTACATGATCTTCGTTAACAAATGACATTTCAATATCGATTTGAGTAAATTCAGGCTGTCTATCGGATCTTAGATCTTCATCTCTAAAACACTTTACAATTTGAAAATATCGATCAAAACCTGAAATCATCAAAATTTGCTTGTATAGTTGTGGAGACTGAGGCAAAGCATAAAACTTTCCCTCATGCATTCTGCTCGGTACTAAATAATCCCTAGCTCCTTCAGGTGTAGATTTCATTAATACTGGAGTTTCAATTTCTAGAAAGTCATTATTAGAAAGATAACTGCGAACAGCCTGATAAGTTTTGTGACGAATAATAAGATTCTGCTGAAGCTCTTCTGTTCGTAATTCCAAATAACGATATTTTAGCCTTAAATTTTCTTCAGCGCTGTTACGATCAGAAATTATAAATGGTAGTGGTTTGGCCTCGTTAAATAGTAAGATATTGGATATTAAAATTTCTATCTGACCTGTTATAATATCTTTATTGATAGCAGATTGTGCTCTAAGCGAGACAATTCCTTGTATTGAAAGAACATCTTCTAATGATAATTTTTTGACATTTTCAAAATCACCTAGGAATGTTTTAGAATCAAATACTAATTGAGTTTTACCGTATCTGTCTCTTAAGTCAATAAAAATAATTTGCCCATGCAAACGAATACTGTTGACCCAACCATTTAGGACGACATTAAGATTATTTTCTTTTGAGGTTAGCTGGCCACAAGTATGAGTTCTGTGTTGCATAGTCAGCTCATATTATCATTTTGATAAAGTTTAGAGAAACAAAAAAAATTTAAAATTTCTATCGCTTTGATACTGACAACCTACTAAGGGCTCTAGCTAAAGAATACTCAGCTCTATGAATGTCAATATCAATATTATTTGATGACAATCTTTCTTTTGCTCTAGTGACTGCATCGCGAGCTCTTTTTTCATCTATTTCTTCTTGAGACTCAACAGAATCAACTAGCAAAAGCAGGCGATTGCTTGACATTTCTGCATAACCACCGCTAGTTGAAAAGTATGACTGTTTTGAATTGTTTAAGACTTTGATCTCACCTGCAGAAAGAGAAATTACACTATCTGTATGATTTGCCATCACTCCAAATGAGCCATCAAGGCCTGGGCACTTCACATATTCAACATCCTGAATATCGAAACTCCTTGTTGGGGTTATAAACTCAATATCAAATAGTGCCATAACTATCTATGCGGACTCTTTCTTAGCTTTTTCAAAAGCTTCATCTAACGAACCTACATAAGCAAATGCACCTTCGGGTATTTCATCTGCTTCTCCAGATAAGATAGCTTCAAAACCAGAAATAGTATCCTCAAGCTCAACATACCTACCTGGAGTTCCAGTAAATTGCTCAGCAACAAAGAATGGCTGAGAAAAGAATTTTTGAATTTTTCTAGCTCGCGCAACAGTGGATTTGTCCTCATCTGACAATTCATCCATTCCTAGAATTGCGATAATGTCTTGCAAATCTTTATATTTTTGTAATACCCCTTGAACATCTCTGGCAACATTGTAATGCCTATCACCAATTACTCTAGGATCAAGAATCCTTGAAGTAGATGCTAAAGGGTCAACTGCGGGATAAATTCCTAACTCAGCTATTTTCCTTTCTAAAACTGAAGTTGCGTCTAGATGCGCAAATGCTGTAGCAGGGGCCGGGTCAGTTAAGTCGTCAGCGGGTACATATACTGCTTGTACAGAGGTAATAGAACCTGTTTTGGTTGAGGTTATTCTTTCTTGCAAATCTCCCATTTCAGTTGATAAAGTTGGTTGATAACCAACAGCTGATGGCATTCTACCTAGTAGCGCTGAAACCTCAGATCCTGCCTGAGTAAATCTAAATATATTATCAACAAAAAGTAGAACATCTCTTCCTTCGTCATCCCTAAAAAATTCTGCCATTGCTAAACCACTAAGCGCAACTCTTAATCTTGCTCCAGGTGGTTCATTCATTTGTCCAAAAACCATGGTTGTTTTATCAATTACACCTGATTCTGTCATTTCATTATACAAATCATTTCCCTCACGTGTTCTTTCGCCAACGCCAGCAAAAACAGAATAACCTCCATGCTCTGTTGCGATATTGCGAATGAGCTCTTGGATTAGAACAGTTTTTCCGACTCCAGCACCTCCGAAAAGGCCTGTTTTGCCACCTTTGGTATAAGGCTCCATGAGATCTACAACCTTAATGCCTGTGACCAAAACTTCTGTAGCTGTAGCCAAATCCTCGTGTCTGGGAGCTGAGCGATGTATCGGATTTCTTTTTTTCGTTTCTAAGATTTCTTTGCCATCAATAGTGTTGCCCAAAACATCAAACAGTCTCCCTAATGTTTCTTGACCTACTGGGACTGATATCGGTGACCCAGTATCTAAAACCTCTACCCCTCTAGTGAGACCATCGGTCGTATCCATGGCAATTGTTCTAACCAAACCATCACCTAGGTGCTGTGCCACTTCAAGAACTAAAAGATCTTCATTATCTCTATCAACATTCAATGCATTCATTATTTCAGGAAGGTGATTATCTTCGAAAGATACATCAACCACTGCGCCCATTATTTGAGAAATTTTACCAGCCTTATTTGACATTTTATTGTTATCCTTTCAAAGCTTCAGCGCCACCAACAATTTCTAGCATCTCAGTTGTGATTGCTGCTTGGCGTGCTTTATTGAATTTTAAAGTTAAATCTTTTATCATTTCTTCGGAGTTAGATGTAGCATTTTCCATTGCAACCATCCTTGCTGCTTGTTCAGATGCAAACGACTCTAGTAAAAATCTCCAAACTTGGACTTTTACATGCTTAGGAGCTAAATGATCTATAATTTCCTCTTTGCTTGGTTCGTATAGCAAATCAGTGTTTTCTAATAGCTCGGGATCTTCTTTAAACTCTAAAGGCAGCAATTTCTTAACAAGAACTCTCTGAGTAGCCACATTTACAAATTCATTAAATATTACCCTTATTTGATCAACTTTTTTATTTAAAAAATGATCAGTGATATTTTTTGATATTGTTGTAGCGGTGCTAAAGTCAAGATGATTCCAAAATTCTGACTCATTTAAGAGTACGTTATAATTTCTTGATTTAAAAAAATCACTGGATTTTTTTCCTATACAGAAGACATCGACATCAATCTTATCTAAAGCATCAATTTCTTGTTGTGCCTTCTTCAATACACTGCTATTGAAAGATCCTGCAAGGCCTTTATCTGAGGTTATAACAACAAAAGCTATTCTTTTTAGTTCTCTTGTCTCTGTTAGTGGGAGATCTAGAGAAATTATATCAGATTTCAAATTATTGATTATTTCAAATAACTTTGATGCATAAGGTCTAGCTTTTTCCATATTATCTTGAGCTCTGCGCATCTTTGCAGCTGCCACCATTTTCATTGCTTTGGTTACTTTTTGTATACTTTTAACCGATTTAATTTGATCTCTTATATCTTTGAGATTTGCCATTACTTTGCTTGAAATCCTCTTGTGAATTCAGAAATTGCTTTTTCTAGATTCTTTTCAACTGAGCCTGAAATCAAGCCTTCGCTAACTATTGCTTTTAAATCTTCAGAATTATTTGCATCAAGATAGTCAAATAGATCGTTTTCATAAACTGAAACTTTTTCCACTTCAATATTGTCTAAAAAACCCTTAGAAGCGGCAAAAATGATTGATATTTGCTTCTCCACATCCATAGGCATGTATTGACCTTGTTTAAGAACCTCAACCATTCTTTCTCCTCTGGTCAATTGAGCTTGTGTGCTCTTATCAAGGTCAGAACCAAATTTTGCAAATGCTTCTAGCTCTCTATATTGGGCAAGATCGAGTCTCAAGGTGCCTGCAACACCTTTCATTGCTTTTATTTGAGCGTTACCTCCAACTCTTGATACTGAGATACCAACATCAATTGCCGGCCTTATGCCTGAGTTAAAGAGATTTTTTTCCAAATAAATTTGACCATCGGTAATTGAAATAACATTAGTTGGAATATACGCAGAGACGTCTCCTTCTTGAGTTTCAATTATGGGAAGTGCAGTTAAAGAACCTCCACCCAATTCACTAGAAAGTTTCGATGCTCTTTCAAGTAAGCGACTATGGAGGTAAAATACATCGCCTGGAAATGCTTCTCTGCCAGGAGGCCTTCTCAAAACCAGCGACATCTGTCTGTAAGCCACGGCTTGCTTAGATAGATCATCATAAACGATCAAACCGTGCTTACCATTATCCCTATAATATTCTCCCATCGCACAGCCTGAATATGGTGCAATGTATTGTAGAGGTGCTTCATCTGATGCATTTGCCGCTACAACAGTTGTATACTCCATAGCACCATTAGATTCTAATTCGGAAACAATGGATGCAACAGTCGATGCCTTTTGCCCAATTGCAACATAAATACAATATACTGGCTGATCAGTTTGATGCGTATATTTTTGATTAATTATAGTATCTATTGCAACAGCGGTTTTTCCTGTTTGCCTGTCTCCAATTATCAATTCTCTTTGACCTCTGCCAATTGGTATCATACTATCTACAGCTTTAATTCCAGTTTGTAGAGGTTGATTTACTGGAGATCTGGCCATAACACCATGTGCCTTGCTTTCTATTGGAAGTGATTCTTTGGTATCAATAGGGCCCTTGCCGTCAATCGGCTGACCTAGCGGATTAACTACACGCCCCAACATTGCATCGCCTACTGGCACTTCAACCACGCTTCCAGTCCGCTTCGCCAAATCTCCTTCTTTAACCAATCTTGAATCTCCAAAAAGAACCAAACCGACATTGTCCTCTTCCAAGTTTAAAGCCATACCATAAATTCCATTTGGAAGCTCAACCAATTCTGAGCTCATCACATTTTCAAGACCACTAACCCTAGCAACACCATCACCAACATCTATAACTTCTCCTACTTCAGATACATCGATAGAGGAGTCAAATTTTGAAATTTGTTCTTTGAGAAGACTAGCTATATTCTCAGTATTAATACTCATTTTTAACTAATTCCTTTTTGATTCTATTAGAGATTGCTTCATCTCTGATAATTGACTTTTAATAGTTGAATCTAAAAACTTATTGCCAATCCGAACTTTAATCCCTCCAATAAGTGCTGGGTCTTCAATGATTTTAAACTTCAACGATTTTTTTAATTTATGCCCAAGAATTGATTTAATTTCATCAGAATTTGAGTTAGCTAAATCAGCAACGTAGGCTGTAACATTTATAATATCCATTCTTGATGAATATATCAATGAAAAGTGCTTGAAAATTTTTCTGAATAATTTCAAATTAAAATCAATATCGATAGTATTTATATATTCAATAAATATCGAATTGGAATTATCCTTAAATGATTGATACAATAATTTTGATTTTTCCAAGTTTTTAACTTTTTTTGACTGAATGAAAGAGCGCAATTCTGGACTAATTTTTATGACTTTTGCAAAATCTTCCATAAAGTTCATTAATGACTCCTGCTGATCAAATTTATCTGAAACCTCATATAGTGCAGTTGCATGATTTTTAGCATAAGCCTCAAGCTTCATAATTACCGACCTGATCTAAAGAATCCTTAATAAGTTTTTTATTATCTTCAGAGGAGAGATTTTTGGAAATCAATTTTTGAGCAACATTCAAAGAAATATCAACTATTTCATCTTTAATCTCACTCATTGCCTTTTCCTTTTCTGCTTCAATTTGCTTCTTTGCATCTTCAATAATTTTAGCAGATTGGTTTTTAGCGTCAGAAATGGTCTGCTGTTTAATATTTTCAGCAGCAGACTTTCCATCTGCAAGTATTGACTGAGCCTCAGATCGTGCTTTTGTGATAATGTCCTGAGATTCCTGATTTATATTTTCAAGCTCTTCTCTGGCTTTTTCTGCATCTTTGAGGGAATTACTAATGAAATCCTCTCTTTCATTTAAAGCATTAAGAAGTGGTTTCCAAGCAAACTTTCTCAGGACAAAAAACAATAATAAAAATGTTATTATTGTCCAAATATAAAGACCTGGGGTAGGTTTTAATAAAAGTTCAGTTGGTGAAGCGGCAGCAGCTAAAAATATATACGCTGTAAAATTCACTTTTTATTTCTTTTGATTATTCTATAAGAACAACATCAATAAAGCAAATACCTCAGCCAAGATAGCGACTCCTTCGAGCAAGAATAAAGGGAGGTTAACTGCTCCAGTGATCTTATCAGCAGCTTCAGGTTGGCGAGCAATGCTCTCTGCAGCGGCAGCAGTAAATTTGCCTATTCCAGCGGCTGCGCCAATTACGATCATGCCAAGCCCTATTGGGAGTAGTAGTGTTGAATCCATTTTTTATTTCCTTATTATTTTAATGATGAACATTTATTGCCATTCCAATAAAAACAGCAGTTAATAACGTAAAAACATATGCTTGAACGAGAACAACTATGATTTCAAGCCCTGATATTGCTGTAGCCATTGGTACTGAAATTGCGGCAACGCCAATTCCAGCTACAGCAGATTGAAAAATTTCAGCAAAGATTGCAATTAGTGATAACAGAGCCAATATAGCGATATGACCACCTGTCATATTAGCAGCCAATCGCATTGTTAAAGCAAAAGGCTTAACAAACATTCCCATTAATTCTATGGGAATTAATATGATATAAACAGGCCACGGAAGGCCGTGTGGTACAAGATTTTTCCAGTGATTAATAAAACCATGAGCTAGGGAACCAGCTATCATTATAGCAAAAAAAGTAATGGTGGCAAGGCCGGCTGTTACATGAAAATTTCCAGTAGCGGTAGCTCCGCCTTCAGTTAATCTCTTTAAAAAATAACTGTCAAAGAAAAATTTGTTAAGCAAGCTGATAACATCAAATATTGGCACCATACCGATACCATTAGCAAATAAAATGAAAAAGAAAAAAGTTAAAACAAGCGGTGTCCAAGTATTGACCCATTTAGAGCCCACATTTGGAAGGACGATCGAATCTCTAATGAATTGAACAATAGCTTCAATACCGTTAGACATTATACTTGGTTTATAATCTCTATTTCTTAAAAATTTCCTGACAGGTAAGATAATTATTAATGAAGTAATAATAGCAACCAACCAAAGCATAAATACATGTTTTGTTACTGACATATCTATACCGAAAATAGATGGAAGTTTTATTATAGGATTTGCAGAATCTGAATTTGAGACATGACCAATAATGTAATCTCCAACTTGTTCGATTACACTGGATTCTTGATTTTTATCGCCTGGAAGAAACATAAATAATTAATATTCTAAGTTAACAATTAAACAAAATTTTAAAAATCTAAGGCGGTCAATATTACGTAAAAAAAAAATGCCTTTAAAAGTAATTAATTTGTTATTTATTTTTAAATATGCTTTTTCCAAGAATGTAAAATCCACAAAAAGTTCCAATGACAATACCTATTATTTTTCCAATATTTTTATCGCCAGATTTCAGGTCATAAAAATGGCCAATTAAAATAAAAAATAATATTGAACCTATGACTGAATATGAAATAGAGGCGGAATTAGCTGAATTCTTAACCGATGAATTAAATCTTTGTAGAAATGATAAAAATTTAAATTTTTGTATAACTTAAGCTTTATGTTTATTTTTTCTTAGATGCTTTTGGAGATGAAGAATCTTCATTTTCAACTAGGATGCAATGTCCCTGAAATTCAGCACCCTCCTCAATAACTAAACTTCTATAAGCTAAATCTCCTTTGAGTGAGCATTCAGCGCCGAGCACTACTCTGTTTTCAACTCTGATATTTCCGTCAACTGAGCCACCAATTTGAGCATCG
>MDTB01151136.1_pt1 | contig 10540 bp, 11 predicted proteins | sample 811161 | NCBI WGS metagenome assembly MDTB01 (sample SAMN05326650, study PRJNA326480) | marine metagenome | isolation source: seawater | place: Mediterranean Sea | collected 2009
CCCATTGCAGGCGGCGCTTCATTAACGCGCTGTACGAGCGCGGTTTCATCCTTACCCTGCCCCACTTTCAAGGTCAGGTTTTCCTCTGCTGCTTTTTTGCGTACCTTATCAAAATTGCTATTTTGCGTCGCAGGTTTTTCTGGCGGACGCTCAACCGCAGTTTTATTTGCCTGTGGAGCTGGTGCCTGTGCAGGCGTTGGTGTTGGCGCAGCTTGTTTAATAGCGTTTTTAACGCCTTCCGCTTTTACGTCAACGACAATGCGATTAAGAATGTTAAACACACGAATATCCGCGCCGCGCAAATGGTCAATTTTCACGCGCAGTGGCGCACGGCTTAACACGGCAAAAGAAGACACTTGCTGGCTATCCGTAAGGTCAAGCGCCGATTGGCTCAGATTGCTCGCATTACGGTTAAACAAAATTTCAGTGCTTTGCGGCGAAGTGTCATTCACCTCAAACGTTACCCCTGCAAGCGACCAGTCAAAAACAATACGCGTATAATCCTCATGCAGGCCAGAGCGTATATTTAAGCCTTGTGCCATGACTGGCAGCGATAGACAGCATATGAATACACAGACACAAAAAAAACGCGCAAATAAGGCTACCTGCCCTATACGCATTGTCTTATTCTGATCTTGCTTAAACGCAATATTCATCTTGTGCCTTAATAATATACGCGCCGATTTAAAGTGGCTTTTATCCGCGCCGTTAACATGCTGTAATTTTTGCATTTAGACCGCACCGTAACAAGGGCTGAGCCTGATGTAATGTCACATAATCAACATATTAAATGACAAGCCCCCTAGCCTTTAAATATGCCTCCATTTTTATTGCGCTTTTTCAGGCTTAAGAATGATATCAACGCGCCGCGCATAACTCATACGCTGATCTTGTGGCATTGACGGTGGAAGTTCTTTATAGCGCGCCTGCGATATGCCGCGGACGACCATATCTTGATCCACCCCATATTTAGATAGCAACAAGGCGACTTCATGGGCGCGGCGTAATGATATATCCCAATTCACCCAGTAATTTTCGGGGCTATCTGCGCCTGTAGGGTCGGCATGGCCAATCACAATGATTTGGTTTTCAATATTGGTTAGCACACCGGCTAAATCACGCAGAACTTCTTTTGCTAGCCTTGATAGCTCCGTGCTGCCCGAATCAAATTTAACTTCATCTGGCAATAAAAGTACAAGGCGATCCGCATTACGCAGTATCGTCACCCCCTCCATGCGTGGATTGTCGATACTGGCCTGCGCAATAAGTGATGATAGATAGCCTAAATTCAGCCCCGCCTGCCGAGGCTGAGTGCTGAGGGATGTCGCCTGCATATTGCCAGCAAAATTACGATGCCCCATAAATTTACTGGCATCTAAAGTGCGTTCAGGTGTTTCGTCGAAAATGTCCTCATCGGGCACAGACATAGAAAACAACAAAACAAAAAAAGTGAGCATTAGCGCCATAATATCAGTAAAAGTGACGAGCCAAGCATCACCATTTTGCGCAGGGGCTTTAGGCGCAAATAAATTCAAGTCACTAATGTAGCTCTCTTGCCCCTCACTCGCCGCTTCTGTGTTTTTGCTTTCTAAAGGGTCTTCGCCAAATTTAATATCAGAGGTTTTTATTTCCACCTTTATTGCCCCCCACGCGCAGACGAGAAGTCATAAGGTTCATATGCGCCGAAGCTTATATCCGTTTTTCCGCGCTTACCTTTGCGATACGCGAAAGAAAAAAGATTCACAGGCAAGCCGTTCTTTTGTAGTATCGCTGCCATCTTAGACGCGTCTATGACTGTTTGCGCATCTAAATTATCAACGCCTTTTTTTGCATCCGACGGGCTAGAAGGCAGGTTAATTGTAAAATCCATCCGTAAGGGCTGCTTGGTGTTCTGCGAAGCAAGAACCGCCACAAAAATATCGCGATAGGCGACGTATTTATCTTTATCATATTCGCTAATCACTGATAATGCGCCGATGGCATCAAATAGCTCTTTGGTTGGCACGCGCACATGTAAAACACCTTCGCGTTCACGTGCAACTTCAGTACCTGGAATGCGCGCGGTGAACATGCCTGAAATACGTTCTAAAGAACTGCCATCTTGGCTACCTTGTGCGGGGGCGATAACTTGAGTTTGACCAACATCTTGACGGTAAACACGCGGCGCAAATGTCCGTTCAAGTGAAGCTAACACTGGGGCTGCGGTCGTTTCATCAAATGTTGAAAGGGAATTAAGAACAATAAAAAAAGCCAGCAGCATGATGAACAGCCCAAGTGCTAATACTTGAGAGCCATCGCCGCTATCATCTTTTATGTAGTGTTGCCAACGCGTGTTCATAGATATAGTTTACATGCATCATGCGAGTTTATCTAGTCAAACTCTGCAAGAAGCTTATCAATATCCTCTTGTGAAATGGCTTTATCTGGCGTTTGCGGCCCATTCATCAAAGCCTCGTCACCAATCGGGCCTTCTTCTTCCGCTGCTGGAGCATCCATTGCTGGCAGGCGCGAGCCTAATATGTTAACGATTTTTGAAACTTTTTCATCAATGGTCGCAAGGCTTTTAATGATTTTAGATACGCGCTGCCCTGTTAAATCTTGGAAAGAGCATGCTTCATATATTTTGGTCACTTCATCATTGAGAACATCGGCGGACGGACCGCCCTCTTTTTCGGCTTCTTTCTCTAATACTTCGCACGAATCCATGATTGTCGAAGTCGCTTCCTCCGTCGACTTGACAATGGCATCAAGCTCATCCGTCGCAGAGGGGATATGTTTATCTTGAATATCGCCAGGGCGCGCCACAGAAAGCTCATTACGTGCGTCATGAACTATACCTTGTAAGTCCTTCAAATCATTATACAATGATTCTCTCGATATTTCCTCAGCATGGCTAACTTTCTCCAATACTGATGAAATAATTCTAACTACTTTGTCTCTTTCAAAAGATTCCGCAAGCTCTAAGTCATTCATAATTTTAACCTTATTATATTTAAAACCTTAATTTCATATTCGCATAAGCTTACGCCGCTTATAACGATCTAAAACTCACCAATAACGCTTGAGATTTTTTGCTTTAATGTCTCTGCATTAAAAGGTTTCACAATATAGTTACTAACGCCCGCTTGCTTTGCGGCTATAACGTTTTCCGTCTTGCTTTCGGCTGTAATCATGATGAAAGGCACATCTTTATTCTTCGTACCGGTTCTAATAGACTTCAAAAGTTCAAGGCCTGACATTGGCTCCATATTCCAGTCTGAAATAATCAAGCCATATTCCTTACCTTGAAATGTATTTAGAGCTTGCGAACCATCTAAAGCTTCATCAACGTTATTAAAGCCAAGCTGCTTCAACAGGTTTTTAATAATACGCAGCATCGTCTTGTAATCGTCCACGATCAAGACATTCATGTTTTTATCGACAGCCATCCGGTATACTCCTAATTTTGTGAAATCACATTTTGGGTTATAAAATTAAAATTGAAATTAAGTAAATTTCTAAAACAATATCTATTATGATCCTATAGATATATTAAGAGAATACTAATACACCTAAAAAAAATCATGTTTAGAGTAATATTTTTTACTGGACGGGTAAAGAAGGTAATTTTTTCTCTTCAGCCAAAAGGATCGTGACTTGGCGTGCGCGCTCAGTTTCCATTGACGCGATGATCGGCGCTATCTTGCGCTCTGACATTGATGACATCACTTCGATAAGGACATCAATTGATAAGGTATTAAATATACGCGCGGCATCTTTGGCCTTCATACCTTCATATGTTTTCACCAAAGATTTGATTCGCGCCTGCTCTTCTTCTGATTGCTTTTCAAGAAGCTCGCCAATTTCCCCCCTTAACTGGGTAAGCTCGTCATATTTGCGTTCAAGTTCTTGCTCCGCAGCGCGCAAGAGCGCCTCACGCTGCTGTAAAATACGCTGTCTTTTATCAAGGTTCTCGCGGCGCGCGATCAGTTCTTTGAACATTTCAACGCGTAATTTAGGCAACTCCAAATCAGTATCGTCAGCATCTGTCCAGCGCGATATATCTTCGTCAGTGTCCTGCATTGGCTTAGCGGGTTTATCGCCCCCCATTGCGTTTTCATGATCTTCATCACTATTCTCTGCCCCATCACTCGGTTCAGCAAAAGCGACCCCCTTCATCGGCACAGGGTTCTCCGCATTATAATGTAGTATCGTGTTAAACATATCGCCCACACGCACCACCATCGTTACGCTCGCAACGATAATTAAGACGGATAGTAATGTAAGTTTACGTTTTTTCATTTTTTATAGACTAACTTTTTCGTTTTAATGCGGTGTATAATTCGCGCTCAGCTTGGGAGTGAAAATTGCCAACATCTTCATCGTCGTCATCATCCACCATAAAACTAGCATCCGTATCATCATCTTCTACTTCGCGATCACGTATAGAAAATCCTGACTTTGGGGACGCTGGCGCACTAGCGCCCGCGCTGCTTGATCGGCTTTGTGGCGCATCACCAGACGGCAAGTCAGTGCCATCAACGGAAGCCGCACTGCGCCCTGATGATGCCGCGCGCTCCAAGCGGTTTGCCAGATTATTGCTCGCTTCGTTGACCATTTGCAGCTCATCTGCCAAAAACTGACCATCGCGGATCAACTTATTCAGCGCCTGCCCATTTGTATCCGCCGCGTCTTGCATATGTTCAATAGCTTCATTTGCCGCGTTAATCTGCCCTGTTAATTGCATCAACAAAGCCTCAAACTCACCTTTGCTTTGGCGAAATATTTTTAGCTGTTTCGCCAGAGAATAAGCATAGTAAATCGTCCCCGCCAGCAAAATGACAATCACAACATCCATAACCATGCTCAACAAAGCTATATTCATGAATCATCGTCCTTTTCTTTTTCAAGGTACTTCTCAATGCGCACAGCAAGGCGTTCTTGCTTCTGCCCAACAGGCCCCCTGAACATCGGGAAGTCACCACAGCGCAGCTCAACCTCTTCGTCAGGCTTTGTGTTTAACATTATTTTTGAACCGACTTTCCACTCGAGCATCTCGCCAAGCGGCATGCTGATTTCATCCAAAATTGCCTGCAACTGTACTTCTGTTTTATAAAGCTCTGCAGTTAAGTGTGTTTCCCAGATAGAATCACGTCCAAACTTTTCCCCCATAAACATTTGAAGAAGCAGTTCACGGATAGGCTCTAACGTCGCATAAGGCAGCAATATTTCAACGCGCCCGCCGCGCTCCCCCATATCGACGCGCAAACGTGCCAATACGCAGGCATTACCGCCTTGCGTAATGGTCGCAAAGCGCGGATTGGTTTCTATGCGATCTGCAGAAAAACTTACCGGTGATAGCGGGTCAAAAGCGGATGATAAGTCAGATAGCATGACCTGTATCATGCGCTCAACCAACTTGGTTTCAATTGTTGTGTATGGGCGGCCTTCAATACGAATAGCCGAGCTACCTTTACGCCCGCCGAGCAGCACATCAACGATAGAGTAAATCAGCGCAGAATCGACAACCATTAAGCCATTATTATCCCACTCCTCCGCCTTAAAGACAGAAAGCAGAGCTGGCAACGGAATAGAATTCATGTAATCGCCAAAGCGCACTGTGGACACTTGGTCGAGTGAAACCTCAACATTATCAGATGTTAAATTACGTAGCGAGGTCGACATAAGACGCACAAGACGGTCAAAAACAATATCGAGCATTGGCAAACGTTCATAGTTTACCAAGGCAGAGTTAACCAAAGCCATAACGCCCGATTGTTCATCAACGCCATCAAGATCATCATCAAAACCAAGCAGAGAATCAATCTCATCTTGGTTCAAAATCCGCGCACTCGATTCGTCGCCGCCGTCTTCATCAAACAGAGCGTCAAGGTCATCTTCCGATATACCTTCATCACCAGCGCCAGAATCATCGTCGTCAGCCATTGATTCCCATTCGGACATCATGGCTGCTTCTTCTTCGCTCATTTCCTCGAGCTCTTCGCTCTCTGTATCACTCATATTTCTTAACCAATGTGCATAATTGCACTTAAATTAATCTCACTTTTATTCGTACACTTACTTAAGCTATGCTAAAAAAATCACATATTGCTATTTTAACACATAACCATGATTGAATTGCAAATATCATACCAGTTCATGCGTTTATTGACGTTCGACCTTATTGTACAATCATATCTTGCAGCAGAATATTTTTAACTTCCACAGGGTAAGCCGCCGCATTAACCCGCCCTAACAACTCAAGTTTTAAACGGTAAAGCCCTTTTGTGCCGCGCAAATCTTGCACACGCAACTCACGTAAAAACGTTTGGAACTGGTCAACAACGCGCGGCATAACTTCTTGCACTGCGCTTTTATCTGCTGTGCTTTCTAATTCTAATTGCACGGATAAGCTTAAATAACGTGGCTGGTCGTCATCAGAACTCAGCGATACGATCATCTTTGGGATTTCTAAAAAGACAACGCTGCCTGTTTTCGTTGAACCACCATGACCATCATCCGCCGCGTCGTGAGAGTCAGCGCCATGACCGTCGTCTTTGGCACTACCATGTCCATCATCTTCGCCATGCGCATCTTCACCATGCGCATCTTCGCCATGATCTTCGCTAACAGCCGCGCTTTTACCAAGCAAACCATCAAGCGCACCTGTGAAATACGCTGCCGCGCCGCCGCCGAGCAACAAAAGCAACGGCACAAGGATAAGCAGTAGCTTTTTCTTACCACCGCCAGAAGATTCTTCGTCATCGCCGTTTTCATCGTCGCCGCCCAGATCATCTAAACTTGCAGAGAGGTCATCTGACATAGTGCATCCTACTTTAATTCCATTAAAACCATATTCATTTGCGTCACTTATATAAGCATTACGCGTATAAGCACCCATATTCTAAGCCATAATAACATATTTGACAGCCATCGCATATAGATTGCCCACAGGGAAATCATGCCTCATCAACTGCGCGGCATATCTTTTGAGGAAAATTTTGCCCCATGGTGAGAAAGAATTACTCTTTTACACCTCAGCGTCAAAACAAGGCATCCCAATCACCCCAACAAAACCATGCATTTTCAAGATGATAGCATCTGGCACGATTTTCGCATCACTCTTAGCGTCGGAAAACGACTTTTGCCTAACAAAACGAATAGGGTTTAAAAATGGATAACAGTATTTATATAGCGATATCGAAACAAACTGCCTTAAAAGGGCAAATGGATCTTGTCGCGAACAACATTGCAAATATGAACACTTCAGGGTATCGCGCACAGCACGCCCTATTCCAAGAATACGTCCAAAAGCAAGATTCTATTGCCGAGGTAAACGACCCTATTTCAATGGTACAAAATTACGGCCAATACGATGACGTGCGTGCAGGCCCTGTAAAAACAACAGGCAACAAGCTTGATATCGCATTACAAGGCCCCGGCTTCCTTGGCGTTATCACACCAGGCGGCATTGAATATACACGCGGCGGCAATTTGTCCATGAACACAAATGGTGAACTCGTCACCGCCACAGGCTTCCCCGTTGCTGACGCAGGCGGCGCACCGATCATCATCCCAGAAGGTGAGCGCGAAATTGTTTTTGGTAAAGACGGCACAATCGTTTCTGAAAACGGAGCAATTGGCGAGCTGATGATTGCTGAGTTTGATAACTACCAAAACTTAACGCCGCAAGGTAACGGCCTTTATAAAACAGAGGACGCGGCCCTTCCCGCTGATGGCACATCCATTATGCAGGGTGCGGTTGAAGGCTCAAACGTAAACCCAATATTGGAAATGACCCGCATGATTGAAATTTCCAGAAACTACCAAAGCACACATAAATTCATGCAAGGCGAGCATGACTTACAGCTCGACAGCATCAAGAAACTTGCCCGCGTATCTTAAATAAGCGCAGCGCAGAGAGATAAACGCATACGGATCGAAACACAGGAATAAACGGAGTAATAAAATGTCATTATCATTAAACATCGGTGCCTCAGGCATGCTCGCACAACAAATGAATGTTGACGCTATATCGAACAACATCGCCAACATGAACACGACAGGATTTAAGCGCCAGCGCGTTGAATTTGCAGATTTAATGTACCAGTCAAAACAACGCCCCGGTCAAGTTTCAGCCCAGTCAGGCAACACAACGCCAGCAGGCCTGCAGTTTGGCCTTGGTGTTCGCGCCGCGGCAACTTACCGCATCCATGAACAAGGCGCAATCGCCACAACCAACAACGTGCTTGACCTTGCAATTTCTGGTGAAGGCTTCTTCGAAGTTGAAATGCCCAGCGGTGATAGCGGATATACACGCGCCGGCAGCTTTCAGCTTAATGAAAACGGTGAGCTTGTAACCATTCAAGGCCACCCTATTCAGCCAAGCATAACCATCCCAGATGACGCAATCAGCATTGACATTGCGCAAGATGGTGAAGTTTTTGTGCAACAGCCAAACAGCCCCGCACTCACAAGCGTAGGCCAGTTAACATTAGTTGACTTTCCAAACCCAGGCGGGCTAGAGGCGACAGGCGACAACCTGTTCTTAGAAACAGCCGCATCTGGATCACCGCTTACAGGCGACCCACAGACAGAACAATTTGGCGGCATTTTACAAGGCTTCCTTGAAAGCTCAAACGTTGATTCAGTATCAGAAATCACAAGCCTGATTACAGCGCAGCGTGCCTATGAAATGAATTCAAAAGTCATCACAACATCAGATGAGATGATGAGCACAACAGCCCAGCTTAGATAAATAAAACAATAATAAAAACGGTCGAAAATTAGGGAAATTTAAGGAGAAACACCATGAGTATTTATACAAATGACACAACAACACAGAAAAGCGCAAAGCGGAACGCCACAAAAAGGCTTATCACGCAGGCGGTTATTGTTGCTGCGCTCAGCATGTTTCTTCTTATCACCGCACCAAGCAGCAAAGCGCATGCAATATCGCTGAAATCACAAGCCATTATTACAGGCAACATGATCACGCTAGGCGATTTGTTTGACGACCTAAAACAAGACAATGAACGCGTGCTCGGCCCTGCGCCGCAGCCCGGCCAAAACATGGTTTTAAATGCGCGTACTTTATTGCGCGTTGCCCATGCTTTCGATTTATCATGGAGACCAAAAACATCATATGAGCAAATCACATTGCGCAGAGATGCGACAATTATTGGCGCTAGCGACATTGAAAAAAGCGTCAAGGAAGAACTTCAAAAAGAAGGTATAAGCAACAGTTTTAAAGTGAACTTTTATCAAGCTTATCCAAAAATCGTCCTCCCTGGTAACGTCGCAGCAAACGTTGATGTTAAGTCAATGAATTTTGACCGCAACAAAAACCGCTTTAGCGTTTTACTCGCCGCGCCGAGCGCCGACAACCCAATCCAAACCTTAGAACTTTCCGGCGAAATCGTTAAAACCATCACAATCCCTGTTGTTAAGGATACGGTGCAAAGCGGTGATCTGATTAGCGAAGATATGATTAACTGGGTTGAAATTGAGGAGCGCCAATTACAAAGCGACACAGTTGTTAGTTTTGACGACTTACACAACATGACACCGCGCCGCGTCTTACTGAGTGGCAAGCCCATATCAAGCAAAGATATTATCGCCCCTCGCCTTGTTGAGCGCGGTAACGAAGTCACCATGGTCTACAAATATGGCGGCATGGACTTAACAGCCAAAGGCAAAGCCCTACAAGGCGGCAGCAAAGGCGACACCATTCGCGTCGTGAACCTCGCAAGTTCGCGCCCCATCGAAGCCCGCGTAACAGCAGATAGAATTGTTACCGTATATAATTAAAAGCTCAAACCAACACATTAATAAAAAAGGAAAAAGGGTCATGAAAATAACAATTATAAAAACACTATGTATCGGATTTGCACTTACATCACTTAGCGCTTGTAGCGCGGTTGATCGCCTCGCAAATATCGGCGAAGCTCCTACGCTCGCCGCGATAGAAAACCCAACAACAGCACGCGGTTACAAACCTGTTAGCCTCCCTATGCCAACAGCCGAGCCTGAAATTCGCCAAGCAAACTCGCTATGGTCAAGCAACAAAAGCGGGTTCTTTAAAGACCAGCGCGCGACAAATGTTGGCGATATACTGACCGTTATGATTGAAATTGACGACAAAGCCGAAGTTGATAACAGCTCATCGCGTTCACGCTCAGCAGGTGAGTCTGCTGGCCTCAACAGTCTGCTTGGTTATGAAGCAAGCCTTGATCGCCTCCTGCCGCAAGATATCGACAATTCAAGTCTTGCAGACATGGAATCATCATCAAACCATAGCGGCACAGGCAGCATTGACCGCGAAGAAGAGATCACGGTAAAACTTGCAGCCCTTGTCACGCAGGAGCTTCCAAACGGTAATTTGGTTATTCAAGGCCGCCAAGAAGTACGCGTTAACTTTGAAAAGCGCGTTTTAGAGCTCGCCGGCGTTATCCGCAAGGAAGACATCAGCATCAACAACACGATTTCATATGAAAAAATTGCTGAAGCACGCATCTCATATGGCGGTAAAGGCCAAATCACAGATGTACAGCAGCCACGC
>MDTB01132461.1_pt1 | contig 10538 bp, 8 predicted proteins | sample 811161 | NCBI WGS metagenome assembly MDTB01 (sample SAMN05326650, study PRJNA326480) | marine metagenome | isolation source: seawater | place: Mediterranean Sea | collected 2009
AGCTATGGGTGGTACTCACTGGGTCATTGTTGGAAGTAGTTTTTTACTTTTAATTTGGCTTTATTATTCTTGGGATATTGCCAAAGGATTTTATCCAAAATCTGCAAATGAGCTTTGCCAAGTTGCGAAAGTAAATGACTCACTTCTTGGATTAAAATATCAGTTTCCAATTGAGGAAAGAGAGTTCAAAAGTACTTCACAAATAAAAAAAGAAAATAAAAATTTGAAGATAATTCAAAATGAAATTCAAAATTCTGAAGAAGTTAATAATCAACAAAAAACTGTGCTAATTAGTTTTATAAATAAGACTAGTAAACTTATTCCATTACTTACAAATGAAGATTTAATTGAGAATGAAACTAAACAAAAAATAAGTGATATTACTGGAAAAATTAATCTTTTAACTGAAAGTTTTCAAAAACCGGACTATCCATTCGAAACTGAGCAAGAACTTAATAATAGATTAAAAGCTGTAAATAAGGAAGGTGGCTGGGGTATCACCAAAATAGATGCAGGAACAGGATCTATCGAAAATACTTTAGAGGTGCCTTTAGTGCCTGCAACAGATAGAGGTTTAAAGTTCCATACTGCAGCGCAACAGCTGAATTTAATTAGTGATGAATTTTTTAAATTAAGAAACCATAACCCTCAATTTAAAAGTAAGATAAAGGAATTAAAAAGTGAAATTAAATCCTATAGAAAAGAATTAGCTGGTAATGAAGAAGTAGCATCAACTTACGCTAAGAACATTGTTAAGATTGCAAGAAGAATTGAATTTGCAAGTATTTATCCTCCAAATGCTTTAGATAAAATGCAAAATGCGATAGTCAAATTTGAAAATGCACAAAAAGAGGCTCAAGGAGGTCTAAGGTTTATAGATATATTCTTATTCCCTGCTGGAACGATAGTTGCTAGTGGTCCAAGTTGTTCAGAACAAGGTTCTGGTAGATGGTTGCCTAAACCATCTGATACTTTAAATAAATTTATATTAATGTCAAAACCGAGTGTTGGTTATAAAGATATTCCTCTTTTGTGGATACAAATGGTTGATGTAAGCAAAATGATTGGATTCATTTTACCAGATTGGATAGCAGATGTTTTACCTGGTGAATATCCTGTGCACACTAAAGATGGAATAGTCAAACAGAACTTCAAAGGTGGAGTTCTTAAAATTGTAACAGGTGATTTTAGGTTATTTAAAGTGCCTGTTCCTTATGGACATATTTGGGACTCTTTTTTAAGAGTTTTCTTAGGTTTAATTTTTGGAATATTAATCGGAGTACCTCTTGGTTTATTTATGGGTTTAAACAGATTTGCAAAGGGCTTTTTTGATCCTCTAATTGAACTTTATAGACCTGTTCCTCCCCTTGCCTGGGCCCCATTAATCATTTCTGTATTAGGTATTGATAACACTGGAAAAGTTTTTCTACTATTTATGGTCTCTCTATCAATTATGATAATTTCAGCAAGGGCTGGTGCCTCAGGTACTCAGCTATCTAAAATTCATGCTGCCCACTCTTTGGGTGCTTCTAAAAAACAAATACTTAGATACGTAATATTTCCAAACTCTTTACCAGAAATTCTAACTGGTATTCGAGTTGCGGTTGGTATGTGCTGGGGTACTTTAGTTGCAGCAGAATTTCTAGCTGGAACAACAGGTATAGGATTTGTTGAAAATGTTGCAAAAAAATATTTTCAATATGAAGTAATTTGGATCACTATATTTATTATGGGTATGCTTGGATTATTGTTTGATATTACCTTAAGAAAAATAATAGATAAAACTATTCCATGGCGTGGAAAAGGATAAATCACAAAAAGCGTGAAATATATCAATAAAATTTACTTTAAACTTTTATTAACAATTATTTTATTTTTAATATCAATATTTATCATTAATAACCAATTTATAAGTAATTTTATTTGGTGGTTTCCAGATTTATTTGGAGATCTTAGAACACCAGTGAGATGGTTAGAATGTGCAAATTTAGGGTATAATTTTTATGAAGACAGTGTCACATTTATGGAGTGTGCTAAGAGGGAATTTAATTATGGAAAAATTTTCTTTCAAGTTCCATTTTCTGAAAATCTAAAGTTTTTCTATATTAGGATATTACCGTATTTATTAATCTTTTTTTCAATATATTACATATTTAAGATATTTGATATTAAGAGTTTTTTGAGTTTAATCATTCCAGTTTTGGTAGTCTTAAATCCCTCTACATTTTTGTTATTTTCAGGTGCTAACATTGATCTGCTGATATTCATATTTTTAATATTTACTGCATACAATAGATTTTTCATAATAAATTGGTTTATATATTTTTTTTTAACATTTGTTAAAATTTATCCTGCTGTTTTATTTTTAAATATTTTTTTTGAGAATAATAGAAGAAGTATTAAAAATGTAATAGTCATTTTCATTACAATAATTATATTATCATCTTTATATCTTTACTTTAATTTTTCAGAATATTTATATTTTCTTAATAACTTAAGTGGAGCTAAAGCAGGTTACCATTACTTATTTTCTTTAAAATCGTTTGCAAAAATTTTAAAATATATAATTGATTTTAACTATATATTATTATTATTTTTTACCTATTCAATATTTATATATTTAATTGTAAAAATTTATAAAACTATCAATGATAATTTTGATAAAAAAAGTTTTAAAAATGATTTTTACTACTGCTTAGAATTTAGATTATTCATCATATCATCATATATATCAATTATAAGCTTTATTTTCTTTTCAAACTTTTTCCACAGAGAAATTTTCTTAGTTGGAACTATCCCACTAATTCTTAAATTAGATGTACAAAATAAAATATTTTCTATAAGATTAATTTTAATTTTATATTTAATTAAAATTATTTTTTCTTATATATACTCATTCTTTAATGTTCATGACGGTCTAATTTATATCAATAATCAAAGAGTTTTTTCAGATTATTTCTTAATTATAATCTCAATTAAAAGCTTTATTGATTATATTTTGATGGCCATGATAACCGCATTGTCTGTATATCAGACAAAATTATTTTATAATTATTTAAAAATTAAAGATGAAATAAAATTTTAAGTTATACCTTAAAGTTTATTTTTTATAAAAGTTAACTTAATTAGACCTAAAAAGGATTGAATAATTAATTTTAAGGTAACTGAACTTTTGCCTCTAGTTCTATTAACAAAAGTTGTGGGAAGTTCTTCAATCTTAAAGTGATTATTATAAATAACTACTATTATTTCTGATAAAATTATAAAACCACCACCTATGTTACCACATTTTTTTACTATTTTTTCTGCAGATCTTATAGAGTAAAATCTAAAACCATTTGTAAAATCTTTAATATTTATTTTTAAAAAAAATCTAGCTAGTATATTTGACAAAAGTGAAAAAATTCTTCGTGATAAGCTCCAATTTACAATTTTACTACTTTTAAGATATCTACTAGCAATTAGCATATCTAAATTTCTATTTTTAAAATAATTTATTTTTCTTTTTAGTTCATTTGGATTATGTGAAAAATCAGCATCCATTTCTATAATAAGATTTATTTTCTTATTTTTAAGAGCTTTACTGATTCCATATAAAACTGCTGAGCCCCTTCCCTTTTTATTTTTTCTAAAAAAATAATTTACTTCTTTAAAATTTGAATTAATTATTTTACCGATTTCAGGCTTAGGGGAGTCATCAATAATATACAAGACTACATTATTTATATTTTTTTTAATTTTTTGAATTAGTTTTTTTATATTATCTGCTTCATTGTATGTTGGAATAATGATTGCTATTTTTTTCATTTTCTAAAGATAATAGTTTGATAATAAATGATTACTATTTATCTAAGCACACTAATCTTCCTCAGTATTTTAGCTTTTTTACTAAATTCTTCACAAATAAAAATAATATCCTTTTTTTTTAATTTAGGATGATTTGGAAGATAAATACCATAATAATGTATTAAATTTGCATGAGGAAATTTTTTGTTTTTAGTTAGTTTTTTCCAAAAAGGTTGATTTGAAATATTTCCTGCAATAATTGGTCTACATTCTATTTTCTTTTTTGTTAAATGTTCAAAAACTTCATCTCTATTTAATACTAAAGTGGCAAAACCAAAATTAGATAAAATTTCGGTTTTACAATTTTGATAATGAAATTTGTTTAAATATTTTTTAAAAATTTTGTAATTCTTGTGTCTAATTTTTGAAATTTTATTAATCTTTTTTAATTGGCCAATACCGAGGTGTGCATTTAATTCTGTAGATCTAATATTAAATCCGGAATAAATAAAACTAAACTTTGATTGAAATTTTGAAATTTTGTTTTTCTTTAATATTTTGTTTTTTTCATTCTGTGGAAAATCTCTCAACCAACCATGTGACCTAACTGATTTCATTATATTGGCTAAATAATTATTTTTTGTACAAACCATTCCTCCTTCGATAGTCGAAATATGATGGCCGTAATAAAAAGAGAATGATGATGCAATACCGAAAGTTCCTAGTTTTTTTTTTTTAATTTCAGATCCTAATGCTTCACAAGTATCTTCGATTAATAAAACTTTATACTTTTTACAAATTTTAGATATATTTTCCATATCGTTTGCATGTCCTAATACGTGGACCAAAATGATCAGAGATGGTTTAAATTTTTTACATAAACGTTCTAAATGTTCGATATCTAAGCCTAAATTTTTAAGATTTGTATCGCACAACTTAACGTCATAACCTAGTTGAAGAAAGGGTGAAACAGTAGTTGACCACGAGACAGTGGGAGCAATAACAACTTTATTTTTTAACATACCGGACTCTAATAAAGATTGTGCAATTAATAAATTAGCAGATGATCCACTATTTACAAAAATTGAATTTTTTACATCCAGATATTTAGAAAAATTATTTTGAAAATTTTCAACTGTTCTACCCTGAGTTAATCTTTTAGCTTTTTTTAACCATAATGCTAATTTTGAGATCTCTAGTTTGGTGATAGTATCTTCAGCTAATTTATATTTAAAATCCCTATACATTTCTTATAATAATTTTTTTTTGTAACTTTTTAATATTTGCAACTAAAGAATTTGGTTTTTGATAGTCAAATAAAATTTTATTTTTGTCTACATTCTTATTAATAAATTCTTTAATTGTCATTCCTTTTCCGCTACCAATATTGTATACTCCAACAAGCTTCTTTTTAAAAATTTTAATAATGATTTTTACAATTTTTTCTGCGTTTGTAAAATCCCTTAGATTATTTGCTCCTTTTATATGAATCTTATTAGATTTTAATTTTTTAAGTTTTTGTTTCATTGAAGGATATAAAAAATGTTTTTTTTGATTTTTATGATAAATACTAAATATTCTAGCTATACAGTAGCTAAAATTAACACCTTTGTTTTTTATAATTTTTTTTTCAGCTAATAACTTTGTTTTACCATAGTAACTAGATGGTTTAAGAGTAAAACTTTCTTTAATTGGTTTTTTTGAGTAACTATAAACATGTGAAGAACTTGAAAAAAATAGATGTCTTTTTTTTTTTTTTAAATTTATAACATTTAAAAGATTTTTTGTGCCTAAAACATTTATTTTAAAAGCCTTTTTTTTGTTTTCTTTAGATTTTTCAGCAACTGTATAAGCGGCAAAGTGAAAAATATATTCAATTTCATAGTTTTTTGATAACCAAAAATTAATGTGTTTTTTATTAGTTATATCTCCGTTGAACAAAGAATAACTAATTTTTTTTCTCTGAAATTCTTTTGCTAATAGTTTTCCTAATAGACCTGAACCTCCGGTAATTCCGATTTTTTTCAATGCAATAAGTGTTAAGTTGTTCTATAAATAATATATCTATTTATGAAAAGAAAAAAAGCTATTATTTTTGGTGTCACCGGACAGGATGGTTATTATTTAACGAAACTTCTTTTAAAAAAAAAATATATTGTTCATGGAGTAAAGCGAAGATCTTCTTCAGTTCCTACAAAAAGAATTTCATCTTTTTTAAATCAAAAAGATTTTATAATTCATTATGGTGATTTAACAGACACTTCCTCTATACATAATCTTATAAGTATTATAAAGCCTGATGAGATATATAATTTAGCAGCACAATCTCATGTCGGAGTTTCTTTTTATACACCAATTTTTACTGCAAATGTAAACGCTATTGGAGTACTTTCAATACTAGAAGCTATAAGATCAATTGATAAAAAAATTAAATTTTATCAAGCAGGAACGTCAGAAATGTTTGGTAAGACTAATAGTAAATTTCAATCTGAGAAAACAACATTTAATCCTCAAAGTCCCTATGGGGCTGCAAAAGTATTTGCTCATCAAATAACTCAAAATTACAGAGATGCCTATAAAATTTTTGCATCGAATGGTATTTTATTTAACCATGAAAGTCCTCTTAGAGGTGATAATTTTGTAACCAAAAAAATTGTTTCTTCTTTAATTAATATAAAAAAAGGAAAACAAAAAAGTTTAGTATTAGGAAACTTATATGCTCGAAGAGATTGGGGTCATGCTGCTGATTACGTAGAGGCTATTTATAAAATACTACAACAAAATAAACCTGATGATTACGTTATAGCTACCGGCAAAGATTATACAGTCAAGGAATTTGTTAATAAAACTGCAAAAATAATTAAATTAAAAATTCAATGGAAGGGTAAAGGTTTAAATGAAGTTGCTGTAAATCAATTTGGTAAAACCATAGTCAGCATTGATAAAAAATATTTTAGACCATTAGAAGTTGATTATTTAAGAGGTGATGCTTCAAAAGCCAAAAAATACCTAAAATGGAAAATTAAAAATTCTATAGACGATCTTATTAAGCAAATGGTGAAATACGAGTTAGATTAACTTTACCTAGATATTATTTCTTCAATATAATCTTTCAATTTTTTATTGCCAAAATGCTTGTGTACTTTGTTTGATAAATTCATATTCGTTAATGCTGACGAATACCTTTCTCCAGGACGTTTTTTTAAAAAGTTTATTTTTGATTTAAACATTTTTGCGACTTCAAGGATAGAAAAGCTTTGTTTGTGGGAAATAGAATAGTGTCTTGATAAATTTTTTTTCCACGCCATAAGGCAAATATTGATTGTATCATCTATATGAGTAAACCTTCTAGATTGTGTACCAGGCAATACTACTGGTAGGGCCCTTTTGTTATTGAATGCATCTTCAAAAATACCAATTACTGTTGCCATTTTTCCTTTAGAGATTTGACCAGGTCCATAAACATTATAAAAATAAATTACCTCGTATTTAAAGTTAAACCATTTTTTTAGATTTTCTAACAGTTCTAAATTTTTTGCTTTTGTAAATGCATAAGGCGATAAATTTTTATCATTTCCTTTATTTCCTAATGACGCTGAGGTAGCTGAATAAATTAACTTAATTTTATTTTTTAAACAAAAATTAAAAACTGAATTTGTCCCAATTGTGTTTGATTCTAAACACTTATTCATATTTAAAAAACTTTGATAAATCCTTGCAAATTCTCCAAAATGAAACACCGAGTGAATTTTTTTTGGTTGTTTGATTAGCATTTTAATATTCTTTGTTTCTCCAATTAGGTATTTAACCCTTTTATTTTTGATATGATTTTTTTTGGATCCCGAAGAATAATTGTCTAAACTAATGATGTTATATTTTGACTTTATCAATAATAATCTTATTAAATTAGATCCAACAAAACCAGCACCGCCAGTGATTAAAATACTTTTTTTATTACTCATTAGTTTAATTTAGTTAAAATAATATATTGAACTGGTGTAATCATTATTGTTATTTTTAAAACATGATATAGTGATATTCTTTATATGAAAGTAAAAAAACTTAAACCCCTATTAATCAAAGTTTTTAAAAAATATGGTCTTAATGATAATCATGCAACTATTTCATCTGGAGCTATAATAAACGCTGAGCTAGTTGGTGCTTATGGTCATGGTTTGTCTAGACTAAAAATGTATTGTGATCGTTTGAGAGCAAAGGTCATTAATCCTAATCCAAAAATTAAAATTAAAAAAATTTCTCAATCAGTTTCTCATATAGACGCGGATAATAGTATTGGATTCGTAGCAGCTGATATGGGTATCAAACAAGCAATCAGTAATGCAAAAAAAACAGGAATTGGAATGGTTGCTATAAAAAACAGTGGTCATTACGGTCTTTCAGGATATTACGCAGAACAAGCAACCACAAAAAATCTGATTTCGATGATTTATACAAATGCCCCTCCTGCTATTGCACCTCATGGATCTTTAAAAAAATTATTTGGTACTAATCCAATTTGTTTTGCGACGCCAACAGGATCAAAAATCCCTTTTATTTTAGATACATCTATGTCTATGATTAATAGAGGAAAAATAAGAGTAGCAGCAAAAAATAATCAAAAAATTCCTAAAGGTGTTGCTTTAGACAAATATGGTAAGCCAACTACTAATGCTAGAAAAGCACTTCAAGGTGTTCAGTTACCGATTGCCGATTTTAGGGGATCTGGATTAGCATGGATGGTTGATATTTTAAGTGGTGTGATTACAGGTGGAAACCATGCTGGAAAAGTTAAAGATCCTTTTGATGATTTTTCAGGACCCCAAAATATTGGACATTTATTTATCACATTTAAAACAAATTTGTTTGTCAATAATTTTAAAAGTAGAATAAGAGAAAATATTAAAACTATTAAAAAGTTACCAAAAGTTAAAGGTGTTAAAGAAATAATGTATCCTGGTCAAAACAAATATAGTAGACTTAAAAAAAACTTTAAAAAAGATATTAAAGTATCAAGTATTGTAGAAAAGGAATTAAAACTTCTTAAAAATTAAAAATGCTTTCAAATAAAGAAATAATATGTCCTATAAATTTATTAAATGTGGCACAAAAAAAAAGAATTGTTAAGGCAGGTATTGTCAATGCTGGAAGATCTTTACCTATGTTATCTGTTCAAGATGCTGTTAATGAAAATTTGATTGAACCAATTTTTATTGGTGATGAAAAAGAAATACTAAAGTGTGCTGAAGATTTAAAGTGGAATATTTCAAATTATGAGATTATTCATGAGCCAATTGAGAACAATACTGCAGCTATTGCTGCTAAATTAGCTAGTGAAAAAAAAATAAGGATTATAGTAAAAGGTCACATTCATACAGATGTTTTAATGAAAGAAATTCTAAAAAGAGAATATAATTTACTAGGAAAAACTCGACTAAGTCATATTTGGCATATGACTATTGGTAAAGAGGATAGACCCCTAATCATAACAGATGGTGCTTTGAATGTTCTACCTAATTTAAAAACTAAGATGCACATATTAAAAAATGTTATTAATTTTTCCAATAGAATTGGTATTGAAAGACCCAAGGTAGCCGTATTATCTGCAACTGAAGAAATTTTAGATAGTGTACCAAGTTCAAAAGACGCGGAACAATTAACAAGGCTTTCAAAAAAAGAAAATTTAAATGCTGACGTTTTTGGCCCACTTGCTTTTGATAATAGTATTTCAAAAAAATCAGCTGCTATAAAAGGTATAAAAAATGACGTTGCTGGAATGGCTGATGTATTATTAGTACCGAGTGTTGAAGCAGGAAATGCTCTAGTTAAAATGTTAATTTACTTTTCTGGAGCTTGTGCTGCAGGTGTAGTCGTAGGTGGAAATGTTCCAGTTGTTATTACAAGTCGCTCAGATGAGGCTCCTGCTAGATTAGCATCAATAGCTGCTGCTGTTGTTGCGCTTGATTAATTGTTCATTGAAAAAAAAACTAATTTGTTTTATATAACTGCATCAATTCACAAATGAAATAATGGCAATTACTTATTTAAAAAAATCACCTAAAACATCATCTACAGATGATACCAAAACTACCGAAATAGTTAAAAACTTACTTAAAGAAATTGAGACTTCTAAAGAGGAGGCATGTATTAACTTAACAAAAAAATTTGATAAATATGAGGGAGAGATAATTGTTTCAAAAGAAAAAATTGAGCAAATTAAAAAAGAATTAAATCAAAAAACAAAAGATGATATTCAATTTTCTCACGAAAGAGTTAGAAAGTTTGCTGAAGCACAATTAAAAAATTATGGTCAAGATTTTGAGGTAGAGCTCTCCCCAGGATTATTTGCTGGTCAAAAATTAATTCCGGTAAATACGGCAGGATGTTATATACCAGGAGGAAGGTATGCTCATATTGCTTCAGCCGTTATGAGTGTAACTACTGCTAAAGTAGCAGGTGTAAAAAATATAATTGCTTGCAGTCCTCCTAAAGAGGATGTTGGGGCTCATCCTGCAATTATTTATACTGCAAACTTATGTGGTGCAGATATAATACTAAATTTGGGCGGCGTACCGGGTATTGCTGCCATGACTAATGGACTTTTTAAAAACCCTCCAGCAGATATATTGGTTGGTCCTGGTAACCAGTTTGTAGCAGAAGCAAAAAGAATTTTATTTGGAAAAGTAGGAATTGATCTATTTGCAGGTCCAACTGAAATTGCAATTATTGCAGATGACAAAGCAGATGCTGCGATA
>MDTB01051378.1_pt1 | contig 10537 bp, 7 predicted proteins | sample 811161 | NCBI WGS metagenome assembly MDTB01 (sample SAMN05326650, study PRJNA326480) | marine metagenome | isolation source: seawater | place: Mediterranean Sea | collected 2009
AAAAACTATAGGCAAAAAAAAACAGAGCTAAGCTCTGTCTTTTCAGTTCGAGATTGGAAGGGGTCTAAAGTGAGAATCTCTTTAGCTCCTTGGAAGCTTTCTCTTTCCTCCTTGGTGGGTCACTAAGCTCTTTTTTATCGTCGACTCTTAGTTACGCTTTCGCCCTTCGTCTCTTCCTTCTCTTTCTCTCTTACTCCCGTCTGCAGTTGATTGTAAGTCGGTCCGAGTTGGTTCATTAAATATACGCCTTTAGGAAATAGAGTCAACACCTATATATAAAAAAATATAAATAATTTAAAAAAAAGCAGGAAATGAGTAACTTATGTATTAAAAATTTTGCTTGAATGAATCACATCAGCATACTTTTTACTAAGATCAAACAAGTTTGCTTTATGAGCATCTAAATTTCGATCTCCAACACAATCTTCAACAACAATCGTCAAAAAATTATTCTGTAATGAGTCCACTGCTGTTGCCCTAACGCAGCCACTTGTTGTAACTCCAGTAATGATTAATGAATCTACATTCATCTCTTTAAGATGATCTACAAGATTAGTTTCAAAGAATGCGCTAGCAAATTTTTTTTCAATAAGTATGTCCTCATTCGTTGGGGATAGTTCATCTATAAAAGATACTTCAGGAGAATTTGGTTGAAGAATATTTAATGATGGAAGCTTATTTCTAAAAACTTTTGCCTCCTCATCATCTCTATAGATAGTAGTTGTAAAAATAATTGGAAGTTTTTTCTCTCTAAACCTATTAACTAATTTAATGTTTGAAGCAATTAATTCAGGACAATCAAACCCAAGTGGCGATGAGGGATCAATGAACCCTTTGCACATATCAACAACTAAAAGTGCTGGAAAATTTCCAATCCCAGTGGAATATGATTGAAGATCTTTCAAAATTAATTAACTTTGAAATGTTGGTGAAACTGGTGGTTCAAGATTAGTCTCTTCTAAGCTTCTGGCTTTGATGTCTTCGATTGTTCCACCAAAGTTAAACATCTCATCTTTAACAGTATCTTTTGCCATTTTAGATCTTAGAGTTTTTGTCTCTTTGTCATTAAGAGTAAGGTCATCATTGATAACTACGCCATATCTTTTAGCCCCATCAATAGAAACTAACTTTTTAGTTACATCCGATAAAACGATGGAAGGATCTCTTTCAAGAGGGTCTCCCCAACCGCCGCCTCCCCATGTATTAAAATAAAGCAAATCACCCTTTTGAACTTTTATTCCTTCGCATTTTGCTGGAATATATTCCTTACTTCCATCAGATCTTACAAGTATCTTAGTTGAGCGCATACCGGGCTTTCCTCCATTAACCCCCCAAGGATATGTAAGCCAACGATCATCATGAATTCCAATGTGACCGTCTACTAAAAACCTATACGCTACTGATAAACCATTTCCGCCTCTATGCAGTCCTGCTCCACCCGAATCTACAATAAACTCATATTTTTCAACTCTTAGAGGAAAATAAGCTTCAACAAATTCATTTGGGACATTTGTAAATGAAGGCCACAGAGAATGTCCATCTGGACCGTCTCCTACAGGCCTACCTGGAACACCACCAAAACCTATCTGAAATAATTGAAACCATTCACCTTTATCATCATAACCGGAAAAGAATAAATGGGGAGAATCAGAAAAACCAGCTGCATTTAACATTTCATTGGGCGCACCCATACCAAGCAATGCTCCAAGCACATCAAAGATTCTTCCTAGAGCATGAGTCCTTCCAGATAATGCTGCCGGATAGTTCGGTTTTAAAAGAGTTCCTTGCGGAATTCTCACATCCACAAGATCATAAAAACCATCATTAAAAACAATCTGCGGGTCAACAACATTTATAGTAAATGAACCAAAAAACATTTTAAACATATCTTCGTTGAGATAAAAATTTACTGAGCTTTGAGCCTGCGGATCTGTTCCTTCAAAATCAAATATAGCAACATCCCCTTCACGCCACATCTTGCAGTGAATCTTATAAGGCCCCATTCCCATCCCATCATCACATATGTAATCAGAAAATTCCCTGGGCTCTTCGGGAATAAACATTGAGATAATATGCTTCATAGCATCATAATTTCTTTGCAACATTATTTTCATGGTTGAACAAAAGATGTCATCTCCAAATCTATCAGCAATTTCATTGCATCTTTTTGCTGCAGTATTGCAAGCAGCAACCAATGCATTTAAATCAAAACGATTCCATTGTGATGTTCTTACATTATGTAAAATTAATTCCAAAACATCTGATTGAAGCTCTCCTTTTTTATAAAGTTTAATGGGTGGAATGCGCACTCCCTCTTGAAATATTGTGGTAGCTTCAGTAGGGATTGAACCTGGAACCATACCTCCATTATCTGACATATGACCAAACATTGCTGACCAAGCAATATGCCTTCCATCCCTAAAAACTGGTTTTAGTACAATCCAATCCGGTAAATGAGAAACAGCAGCATTACACATATAAGGATCATTGGTAAGAATAATATCTCCTTCTTCTATATCTTCGTTATAAGCTTCAGTAAAACCATGAATAAATGAACCAAATTGACCTACCACCATTTTCCCTTCTTTATTTGCAATCATTGGAAAACAATCTCCCTGCTCCCTGATCCCAGGTGATAAAGCAGTTCTGCTAACCAATGCATCCATCTCTTCTCTTGCATTTTTTAAAGCATTTTCAATTAGGTCAACCGTAATACCATCAACATCAATAGTTTTTAATGGAGATTCGTTTGTTTCAATTATTCTTGCAGGCATAGTTATTTTTTTGGATTAATTATTAAATTACCGACTTTATCAACGGCGGCTTCATACATAGGCAATATAACTGTAGTTGAATCCATCTCGGACACAATTGCTGGTCCAGGTATTAGGTGCTTTGAGTGTAATTTATTTCGATCATATATTTTTACATCATGCCATTTGGAGTCATGATAAAAACTAGAATCTTTAATGACAGCATCTTTCAATGATACCTTTGATGAAGAGGAGCTTGCAGAAGAATTAATTTCAGCTTGAGCAACTTTTACAATCGCCCTAATCATTAAAATTTCATGTCCATCACTTAATTTAAAGGTAAATAATTGATAGTGCTCATCATCAAAAGCATCTGTTATTAATTGTATGCCCTTTTCCTTATATTCACTTTCATCAAACTCTATGGTGATTTGAAATGCTTGACCAGCATATCTGACATCTGCTTGATAAGTAACTTCAAGATTTTTATCATTTACACCATCTTTAATAAGTGATTGAGAGGCTTTATCTTTTAAATCTCTTAAGTCAACTAGGAATTTTTCAGTTGTTATATCTTGAGCCATAGCTAGATATGATCTAGATGCTTCATCTTGGATTTGTGTTGTTGCGTCTCCGTATGCGCAAAGAACGCCTGGCCCTGGAGGAATAATTACTGGAAATGAATTTGAAAGAATTCCTAATGCGTTCGCATGAAGTGGGCCTGCTCCTCCAAATCCAACTAAGGCAAAATCTCTTGGATCAAACCCTTGCTCAACAGAAACAAGCCTCAATGCACCAAACATTGATTCATTTACAATTTTTATAATGCCTTCAGCTGCTTCCATTAAATCTATACCAATACCATCCGCAATGGTTTGAACAGCCTTTTCTGCAGCTTCTTTATCTATAACCATATCACCACCAAGCTGAACATCACTGGGCAGAAGACCTAAAACAATATTGGCATCACAAACTGTTGGCTGATCTCCACCTTTCATATAAGCTGCAGGACCTGGAACTGCCCCAGCAGACTCTGGCCCCACTCTCAGTGCCTTAGTTAACTCAGGAACAAATGCAATAGAGCCTCCACCAGCTCCAACTGTTCTGACATCAACTGATGGAGCTTTGACCCTAACATCCCCAACTAAAGTTTCTCTTCGAACTTTTGCTCTAGAATTTTGAATTAATGCAACGTCAGTAGAAGTACCTCCCATATCAAAAGTTAAAATATTTTCATAACCGGCTTGATTACAAAAATGTATTGCCCCAGCAACCCCTCCAGCAGGTCCAGACATTAAATGATTGACTGGTGAGTCGCCTGTTGCCCGACTTGATGCAAGGCCTCCATCTGATCGAAGGATTGATAATTGAACATCATTACCTAAAGATTTTTCTAAACTAGCCTGTAAATTATTTACATAATTAGAAACTTGTGGCCTTACATAAGAGTTCAAAACAGTAGTTTCAGCTCTCTCATACTCTTGCATTTCTGGAATAACTTCACTTGAAATAGAAATAGGTATATCTGTAAAAATTTCAGCAGCAATTTTTGCTGCTTTAACCTCATTTTTATTATTGATATATGAGTTTACAAAACTAATGGTTAGTGCTTCAACCTCTCCTTTAGCTTTTAAATCATTTAATTGCTCTCTGAGATGCTCCTCATCAAGTTGAACAGAAATATCTCCAGAAGCATCCGTTCTCTCTTTAACACCATATGTTAATTCAAGTGGAGCTAGCAAGGGTCCTTTTACAAAACTAACCCATCCGCCAAGACCTCCAGGACAAAAAGATCTTGCTACCTGTAGAACACTTTCATATCCTGCTGTAGTTAATAAACCTACCTTTGCTCCATTGCCTGTCAAAACAGCATTAGTAGCCACGGTTGTGCCATGCATAACTAATTTAATATCTTTAGGATTTACTCCGGATTGATCACATATTCTTGCTACGCCATTAAGAACACCAATTGATGAATCTTCTGGTGTTGAAGGAACTTTTGCAGTAAAAGTTGATCCATCTGATTCATTGATTAATAAAAAATCAGTAAATGTTCCTCCAACATCAACGCCTAATCGGTATGACATAAGAATTTAATTCCTAATTAAAAATTATATTTTAAGTCTATTCCATAAGTAGCATAAGGCGCTTCATGTATGAACGATCCGCCAAACTCTGGAGCAGGAATTACCTCAGCAAGATACTCCTCATCAGTTATGTTTCTTCCCCACAAAGTAAGGCTTAATTTTTCTCCAATAAGGGAAGCTCTAAAATCAACTAATTCATATGGATCTCTTACTGCTCTTGTCATATCTGATGCAACTGGGAATCCAAGTAAAGCCGTCCAAACAGATGGCCCTTGATCATCTTGAACGGTGTGGAACCAAGTCTCACCGACTTCCATATAATCCACTCTTAATACAAGGTCATAATTTGCAGAGAATGAAGTCTCATACTGCAATCCAAGGTTATAAGTATGTTCAGGTGCTAACGGAGCATTATTACCAACAGTATTTGGCCTATGAGCATTCTTTTTAATCTCTCCATCAGTAAAGCCTAATCCACCATCAAGTGTTAAATTATCAGAAACAGCATATTTGAAATCAAGCTCTGAACCTGAAATATCCAGCTGATCAATATTTGTTACAACTCTTAAGAGACCCCATGGACCTGCAAAAAATTCAAAAAACTGATTATCATCAACTTCAGTTTCAAAAAAAGCGCCGTTTACTTCAAGCCGTCCGTCAAGATATCTTCCCTTGAAACCAACTTCAAATGATTTTGAGACCTCTTTTTTAAATGTATCAGACACTCCCAATCCAGCTCCTACAACTCCAAGGCCAAAAGGATTGCCTGAATTCAGCCAAAATTCTGTTGTAGCAGCACTTCCAGAAGAATTAAATCCTCCAGATCTAAAACCAACACCATAAGAGGCATAAACAGTTGTATTGTCAGCACTTGTCGTTAATGAAATCTTTGGTTGAAACTGATCAAATGATTTATCACGAGATGGAATGATATCGCCAACTGCTCCCATAGCAGGATTAATTGGCGTTCCCCCACCATAATAAAGAGCAGAAGCAACTCCAGGAACATTGTTATTTACTGAGCGTTTTTCTTTGTCGTATCTACCCTCTATTGAAAGCTCTGTAACATCAGATAAATCAACTGAATATTGTCCAAATATAGAGAAAACATCTGTATTGAAACTATCATCAAACATCAAATCTGTTGGATTCTTGCCTGAAGCCGGAACATATGATTTAAGTTCAAACCCTTTTCCAAGATCCGCGCCATAAGACACAGCAACATCTCTTTCAATTTCAGCATAATATGCACCAATCAGCCATCTAGAATCTTGATTTTGATCACTGTTAAGCTTTAATTCAATAGAGATATCATCCTGATCTCTTGATTGAAATTGATAACCATCACAAGTATGAGGTAGATATGGTCCTAAAACAGAGTTTGCAGCAGATGGGGCTGTTCCGGGAGCAGCAAATGAGAAGCCAGGAGGTAAAGAATTAATTAATGCAAGATTGCTCGCTGTGTTAGAAGCTGCACAGGCCGGCACTCCAAAATAACCACCGAATGCTCCCGACGTACCATCAGATATAAGGAATTCTTCTAAGTGGTTATAGGCCAGAATCGCAGAAAATTCTCGACCATTGTCCATGTCTTCAGTATATTTAAGTGAAAAATCTGCTGTTTCTTGCTCATTAACTGGGGGAACATTAAACATATATGTAAATTGATGTGTGTTTACATCTTTATAAAATTGCTCAGCACCAGGAGTACCAAAACCCTGAAATGCTGGTAGAGCAAATACAGCATTAAAATTAATAGTTCCTCCGCTTGCCTCACTAATGCCAGCACGAAGATCCCATGAGCTATCCCCGTTATCTACCAAAAATCTTGTTCTGATAGTTGTGTCTTCAAAAAAATCTACATTATTAGTGCCTGAATATATATTCGTATGCTCTCCATCAGTATCACGCGTACTTACAGAAAAACGTGTATAAATGTTTTCACCCATTTTTCCAGAATTTACAAATTGTAGTTTCGTTGAGTCATTTACTCCCAAACCGACAACAGCAGTGCTTTCTGATTCCTCTGAAGGAGCTTTTGTAGTTATCAATATGGCGCCAGATGTGGCATTTCTTCCGTAAAGTGCTCCTTGAGGACCTTTTAGCACCTCTATTTGAGCTATATCTAATAATTCCCTATTAAAAGCATTGGGATTAGTTTGCAAAACACCATCAACCACAAATGCAAAATTAGATTCAGCGTCCCTAGTGGATGTTAATCCTCTTATAGTAACTAGAGTATCTCCAACATTAACAGTGTTTGCCATTACTACGTTTGGAGTTAAAGCTATAAAATCCTCAGGCCTTTGAATGCCTGCGTCCTCAATATCACTAGAGGTAAAAACGCTCATTGCAATCGGCACATCTTGTAAACTCTCATCAACCTTACGTGCAGATACAACCACCTCTTCAAGAGTTGGTTCAGCAAGCAAGCTAAATGAAATAAAAATAAAGCTCAATGAAAATATAGATCTATTAAATGTACTCATGATTGTTCCCCTAAAAAACTAGATAACATTATTATGACATTAATATTGATTTATAAACAATTCTTAGAATGTTTATTTATTTGAATAAATAAAACTTATATTTAATAGTCTTTGACACGATATAATGAGGTTATGAATAAAAATACTAAGCCATTAAGCAATATAAAAGTTCTAGATTTAACTCATATGCTCTCGGGGCCATATGGATCAATGATTTTAGCTGATATGGGATGTGATGTGATCAAAATTGAGCCTCCCCGAAAAGGTGAAGGAACTAGAAGATTGCTAGAAAATGATCCTGATTATTCTCATAATGGTATGGGGGCATATTTTTATACACTTAATAGAAATAAGAAAAGTGTTGCTATAGATCTTAAAAATCAGGAAGGACTTGAAATTTTTTATGCACTAATAAAAAAGGCTGATGTAGTTATTAGTAACTTTTCTGCCGGTGTAACAAAAAAACTAAAAATAGATTTTGATACTCTAAAAACAATCAATCCAAAGATCATTACTTGTACTGTGAGCGGATTTGGTGAGACTGGCCCTGACTTTCAACGCCCTGCATTTGATCAAATTGCTCAAGCTTTAGGTGGTGGGATGTCTATTACTGGATTGTCTGCACAAGATCCGATGCGCGCTGGTATTCCGATTGGAGATCTTGGTGGAGGTATGTTTGCAGTTATGGGAATTCAGGCAGCAATTATTAATCGCTCAGAATCTGGACTTGGGCAACATGTCGATATTTCTATGCTTGACTGTCAAATCTCAATGCTTAACTACATGGCAACAATGCATACAATGTCAGGTTTAATTCCAGAACCCATAGGCAATTCTCATTTTGTTCATATGCCCTACAACACTTTCCATACCAAGGACTTTCCAATAGTTATTGCAGCTGTAGGAGATCAGTTCTGGCCTAGGCTACTGAAAATATTTAAAGATCCCCAATTAAAAAACCCAATTTATGAAAAAGCTTTCGAAAGACAGAAAGATAAAAAAGAAATAGAAAAGATTATTCAAAAAGAACTTTTAAATGAATCATCTGAATACTGGTTGAATCAACTTAAAAATGAATCAGTTCCTTGTGCTAGGGTTAATAATTTAGAACAGGCAATTAATGATGAGCAAGTTCAATATAGAAATATGCTTGTTGATGTCGCTCATCCAGAAGGAGGCTCTGTGAAGGTTCCTGGAAATCCAATTAAATTATCCTCTGTTGAAAATGAGGAATATTCATCTCCTCCTCTTCTTGGGGAACATACCAAAGAAGTTTTGCAAAAATGGTTAAATTACTCAGAAGAAAAATTATCTAAATTACATGAGAATGAAATAATTGAGTTAAAAAATGAATGATGATTATGTTTTTATAAATGAAGTAGGCCCAAGGGATGGTCTGCAAAATCAAAAGACAATTATGTCTGCTCCCGCACGCTTAGAATTAATTGAAAAATTAATTGATGCAAATTTTCCTGGAATTGAAGTAGCTAGCTTTGTAAGTCCAAAAGCTGTGCCTGCAATGGAAGGAGCTGGTGAAATCATGCACGGTCTCAATGAGAATAAAAAATGTGAAATTTCTGTTTTAGTACCAAATTTAAAGGGGTTTGAGCTTGCAAGAGATGCGGGAGCAAAAATTATTTCAGTGGTACCTTCAGCAACAGAAACAATGAACCAAAAAAATATTAACATGGGTCTTGAAGCGGCTATTAATAGTTCATGTGACATTTTAAAAGAAACAAAGTCAATTAAATTAAAAGCTCGAGGCTATGTAGCTGTTGCATGGGAATGTCCTTTTGAAGGAAAGGTTGATAAAAAAATTATTTTAAAGATTGCTGAGAAACTACTTCTAGCTGGAGCAGATGAAATAATTCTTGCAGATACAATTGGAGCTGCTAATCCCTCGAGTGTAGGCTCACTTATTAAAGATTGCGTAAATGAATTTGGTCAAGATATATTGTCTGTTCATTTTCATGATACTAGGGCTATGGCTTTAGCTAATGTATGTGCAGCTCTGACTGAAGGAATTAGAAAATTTGATAGTTGCATTGGTGGTTTAGGTGGATGTCCTTTTGCTCCTGGTGCTGCAGGAAATCTTGCTACTGAAGATCTTGCAAACATGCTATATCAGATGGGATTTGTTACCAATGTCCATCTAGAAAAATTACCTAAAATTGTTGATTTTTGCGAAACCCAATTAAACACATCACTTGGCGGCAGGATGACCGCTTGGCTTAGCAATTAATTACAAATTTTTTTTAGAAATTTCTGACCAACTTGCATGCCAATTGAATAGTCTGCTTTCATAATTTTTTGATTAGTTGTTGCACGCTTTGTGTTTAGTCGATTTGGTGGACAGATTTGTTTAATCGTACAATCGCTTGGTGGGTTCTTTATAAACTCAAGTGCTGCATTGTAGGTTTTCGTATTTGTTTTTAAAGCCTTAGAAATATTTGGATATGATCTAGTCGCAAAAGCAGCAAGATAGTTCTCTAGCTTAGTTTTTCTAAAAAATGTTTGTTCATATGTTCGAATAATTATTATTTCTTTAGCTCCCATTGCATATGCTTTTTGCACTGGAATTGGGTCAGTAATACCGCCATCATATTTTCTTTTACCCTGTAACAAAATTGGATTCTTCATCAAAACAGGTAAAGAGCCAGTTGCTAACATTTCATTTATATAATTTTCTTTTGAAAGTTCTATATATTCTGGACTACCGCTTTCGGCATCAGAAATTACAACGTGAAAACTCTTTCCCTCTAAATTATTTTGCAGGCGATCAAAATCAATAGGAAAAACCTTATTTGCGTCCTGATAAAGTTTTTCAAAGTCCATGATGCTTTTATTAAAAAGAATATTGGAGTATCGAACATATTTTTTTGATGCAGAAAATAGCATCTTATCAAGGTTGTAATCTGCGACTTTGAGTAAATACCAAAGCTGGACAACAGCCCCATTGGAAACCCCAAGATGAATATCAAATGGATTGTAAGAGGCCTTAATAAATGAATCTATTACACCAAAAGAAAAGACTCCCCTGCTGCCACCACCTTCAACAATTAAAGCTGTCTTATTCTTTTGCATTCATCAATTTTAATAATTAAAAAACTAAAGGCAAAAAAAAACAGAGCTAGGCTCTGTCTTTTCAGTTCGAGATTGGAAGGGGTCTAAAGTGAGAATCTCTTTAGCTCCTTGAAGGCTTTCTCTT
>MDTB01125372.1_pt1 | contig 10537 bp, 10 predicted proteins | sample 811161 | NCBI WGS metagenome assembly MDTB01 (sample SAMN05326650, study PRJNA326480) | marine metagenome | isolation source: seawater | place: Mediterranean Sea | collected 2009
TAACAAAGGTCTAGAAATCTGTTCAGGAGACTGGGTTGTTTTTCTTGGTGCGGGTGATAAGTTTGTCCATTCTAGAGTTCTTTCGGATATGGTTGGTAAATTGGCTAAAAGATCTAAATCATTGGTTGTATGGGGTAATATTATTTTTATTAGTGATGAAGGTAAGGTTGGCAAAACTGTGTCGGGAAAATTTCCAAAGCGTAGGCTAAAAAGGTATATGTGCATGCCGCACCAGGCTACTTTCAGCAACCGTAAAATGTTTAACGTTTATGGTTCTTTTGATAATAATGTCAGGTATGCAATGGATTATGATATTTTGTTACGATGCTATAATCAAATTAATGAAGAAGACTATGTAAACTATGATGTCAGCTATATGCTTGTAGGAGGCAATTCACAAAAAGGTGATAATGGTGCCATAAAAGACTACAGAGATTTGCAAATAAAGTATCGGGTTTGGATAACTCCAATTGCGTTTATTTTTTATTATTGGGCAATTTTTAAGATATTCATAAAAAAATTAATTAATTTTAAATCTACGGGGCTGTCTTAAACAATATTTAGGAAATCAAAGTAAGGAATTAACTAAATCTTACTAAAATTTCTCAAAAGTAAATTAAATTCTTATATCTTTTATAATCAAAAAATAAAAATAGGTATACATAATTAAACTAACAGTTCTATTTATAAAAACATAAGTTGGTTTGAGTTACTAATATGTTTGATGAATTATTTATTTAAAATATAGGAAGAAGTATGGAAAAGAGAGCTTTAGTATGTGGTGCAGGAGGTTTTATAGGTGGCCACCTTGTTACCAGGCTGAAAAAGGAAGGCTATTATGTTGTTGGTGTTGATATAAAAAAGCATGAATATCAGCAAACCTCTGCAGATAAATTTATTGTAGGTGACCTTAGAGATCCGAACTTTACAGAAGAAGTAATTGATCAAGATTTTGATGAATTATATCAATTAGCTGCAGATATGGGTGGTGCTGGCTTTGTTTTTTCTGGAGAAAATGATACTGACATTATGCATAATTCAGCATTAATTAATTTAAATGTAGTTGAAAAGTCAATTAAAGCAGAGGTGAAAAAAATATTTTATTCCTCATCTGCATGCATGTATCCTGAGAGAAACCAATTAGATCCTGAAAATCCTAATTGCACCGAGGACTCAGCCTACCCAGCTGAGCCTGATAGTGAATACGGATGGGAGAAATTATTCAGCGAAAGATTTTATTTAGCTGCAAATCGAAATTATGGTCTTGATGTTCGCATTGCTAGGTTCCATAATATTTTTGGTCCGCAAGGTTCATGGAATGATGGGAGAGAGAAAGCTCCGGCAGCATTTTGTAGAAAAGTTGCAGAAGCACCTGATGGTGGGACAATTGAAATGTGGGGTGATGGTAAACAGACTCGGTCATTTTTATATGTTGATGAATGTTTAGAAGGAGTGAGAAGATTAATGGAGTCAGACTTCAAAGATCCCATTAATATTGGGTCTGATGAAATGGTTACAATTAATGAACTAGCTCGTTTAACTATGGACGTTGCGGGGAAAAAATTAAATATAAAACATATTTCTGGTCCTCTTGGTGTTAGGGGTAGAAATTCAGATAATCAACTTATTAAAGAGAAATTAAATTGGCGTCCAAATGCGCCTCTTCGAAATGGTATAGAAAAAACATATAAATGGATTGCTGCGCTAGTAGATCAAGGACGTTAAATTGTTTTTTTAGTCTCATATATAGTTTTATTACTTATAAAATAAAAGGTAGCAGGGTCTGTGACCCCAAATATTAAGAATAAGATTATTTCTGATTTTAACTTTTTCAGGATAGAATATTTCTAAGAATTTTTTCAGTATCTTTTATACTTACTCCCTCTAGAGAATCCTGTCAGTTTAACAAAGGTATTTCTCAAAAAATTATCAACTTTACCATATATTCTTTTGAAGTTTTGATTTGGTCTTCCTAAGAAGCTTGTTACATGATAATAATCTCTACCACTTTGTGATGAATCAGAAAAGTAATAATTACTGACGCAGCATCTTTTAACATCTTCATTGATACGATCAACGGAATGATATGAAAATGGATTTGTTTCCATCACAACCAATCTGTTGAACTTACAAGGGATTTTTAAAGGTCTTAGGACTTTACTGTCCCATAATTCGAAGTTTCCACCATCTCTTTCTTTAAGATCTGGAGTTACATAAAATAATAAGTTAAGGCGACGATATTTTTTTCTATTCCCATCATGAGAATTATCAATATGAGGATTGAGAAAATGGCCATAATCCATTCTAGAGATACCACCCGCATATAAACTAGGGTCAGAAACTAAACCATTAATATTAGTTATTTTAGAAACTAGATCAACTACACCTTGGTCATGGAAAGAATCAGTTAGGTTGGCAACTATGTCACTATCCAATCTATCCAAATCCTTGTATGTATATTTTCTTTCTCTAAATGTATCCATATACAACCATTTGGAAATTTGCCTGGGGAAATTATTGTAAGCATCAAGAACTAATTTATTTGGTAAGAGGTTATCTAAGAAAAAATATTTTGTATTTGTTTTTTTATTTTTTGAAAAAAACTGATCTTTGAGATGACCTTTATCCTTTTCAAGTTTTCGCAAAATTAAATTGGCTATTTTTTTTACTTTCATATTCTTTTAATTTTAATTTCAAAAAATTGTTTTATTAATATTTTCATTTGGTGGGTTGGAAGATAGGAATTGGTTAGAATTCTTCAAAAGTATATTGATCCTTTAATTAAAACTTGTTGCCATTTTTTACTTATAATCTATTTTTATTATTTTAAATATCATATATTCATTTTCTAAGCTAACAGCAAAAACAGGTTTTTGAAATTTATATTAGCTATATTATTAAAAATTTTTTGGAACACCGAATTTAAAAGTTGAAAATAGTTCATATCATTTCAAATTTTTCACTTCCATTTGGAGGAATGGCTGTTGCTTGTAAAGAAATTGCTGAGGGACAGGTTAAGGCTGGATTAGATGTTACTGTAATTACTTCTTATCTTGATTTTCCCTCCGGAATTTTAAATAAACCAAATGATAAACCTGTATTTGAAAATGGGGTCAGGGTGATCTATTGCTCGGTATTTTTTAAACCCCTAGTATTTTCTTTTCAATTGATAAAACACATTAAAAAAGAATTACGTGAATCAGATATAGTTCACGTTCATGGTCTTTACAGATTTCCACAATCATATGCTTGCTGGTACTCAAGGAGAATAAAAAAGCCTTATATCCTGTCTCCTCATGGTTCGCTTGATCCAGTTCTTTTTGATAAAAAAGAAAGAAAACTATTGCGTCGGCTTTATCAGTATTTATTTGAAATTAAAAATGTCAAAAAATCAAAAAAAATTCATTTTACTGCAAATGATGAATTAGAGCTTGCTAACTATTTAGATATAAAAGAGAAAAGTGTTGTAATTCCTAATGGAATTGATACTATTGATTTTAAAAATTTACCAAATAAAGGTGGATTTGTAGATACATTTAAAATTCAAGAAAGCTCTTTTAAAATACTTTTTTTAGGCAGAGTAGTTTGGAAAAAAGGTCTTGATATTTTATTGACTTCTTTGCCTTCAATAATTAAAAAAATTCCAAATGTATCATTAATTATCGCTGGACCAGATAATGAAAATTATAAAAAAGACCTCACAGATATCATAAATAGTAATGGAATAAATAGTTATGTAAAATTTATTGGAATGCTTAACAGAGAAAAAGTAAAACAAGCTTACGTAAATGCTGATATATTTATTCTGCCATCATATTCGGAAAACTATGGAATTACAATTGTTGAGAGTCTGGTGTGTGGATGTCCTGTTATCATATCCAAAAATGTAAACATTCATAAAGAGATAACGTATAACAATTTAGGGCAAGTAATTGATTGTGATCCAAAAGACATCTCTGATGCCGTAATTAATTACTTTAATAGATCAGATGATTATAAAATTAAGCACAGGGCATATATTAGGGACTATGCTCTCCAAAAATATGATTGGGAGAATGCAATCAAAAAGTTTTCTAATTTGTATGAAGAAATTTTAGTTGATAAAAAAATATGAACATATTAATGATTCATCAACACTATTTCCCTGAAATGTCAGGTACAGCTAGACGAACAAAAGAATTAGCTGAAAATTTTGTTAAAAAAGGCCACCACGTATCAGTGCTAACTTCATATCCTCGTAAATTTAGGTCACTGCCGGGCACAAGTTTTAAACCACGTGAACAAATTAATAACGTCTCAATATATAGGATAAAAACACTCTTCGAAGTAAAAAATATTGTTTTACTTCGTCTGTTCTCATATTCTGCTTTCGTAATACAATCAGTTTTATACGCATTAAGATTATCAAAAAAATCCGAAATTGTAATTACTATTGCGCCATTATCATCCGGAATCATAGGTGCACTCGTAAAGATTTTTAATAAAAAACACCATCATTTTGATGTTCCAGACATTCTGCCTGATTTGGGGATATCAGCAGGTATGATTAGTAATAATTTTATAATTAAACTACTTTTTAAATTAGAAAAATGGGTATATAAAAATTCAGATACAATTTCCACATGTACAAAAGGTCAGTTAGAAAACATAAAAAATAAAGGGATATCTTCGGAAAAATTAACTTGGATTCCGGACTGGATAGATAATTCTAATTTATTTTCATCTGATAGGGTACTTTCAACTGAATTACAAAAGAATCTTAAAAACAAAAAAATCGTTTCTTTTATTGGAAACATCGGAGCTCTACAAAACCCTATGGTATTTATTGAGACAATGAGATTACTATCTGAAAATAACCAAATTCATTTTTTATTTATTGGCGATGGAATTATGCTACCTAAGCTTAAATCTAGAGTAGCTAAATTTAATCTTAAAAACATAGATTTCGTTGGTAGAGTAAAAAGAGAGCAAATACCAGAGTATATGAAACTGTCCAAGATTTTGGTAGCAAACTACTTACCAGATAAACATTTAAACTTATACATACCTGGAAAATTATTTGAATATGCAATATCTAGAAGACCTATCATTATGGGAGCAAGGGGAGATTCGGAAACTTTTATCAATAAATATAAACTTGGAATTGCTGTTCCGCCATCAAATGCTGATGGTTTTAAAAAAGCGATATTGAAAATTATTAATGAATCATATTCTTTTAATCCGGAAATTGTTCAATTTATGAAAGATTATTCAATTGACAATGTTACAAAAAAATATGATTTAATTTTTCGTAAACTAAAACCCTAAAAAAAGAGCTAAAAATGTTTAAAAATAAAACTTTGTTAATAACTGGAGGAACTGGGTCGTTCGGAACCTCTGTTTTAAATAGGTTTGTCAATACAGATATTAAAGAAATCAGGGTATTTAGTCGTGATGAGAAGAAACAAGAAGATATGCGGATAAAATATAATGATGATAAACTAAAATTTATAATTGGGGATGTTCGTTCCTTTAAAAGTATAAATGCTGCCATGAAGGATGTTGACTATGTATTTTGTGCAGCTGCTTTAAAGCAAGTGCCTTCTTGCGAATTTTACCCATTAGAAGCAGTTAAAACTAATATCATTGGAGTTGAAAATACTATACAGGCATTTCTTCAAAATGATTCAGAAAAAATTATTGTTTTAAGTACAGATAAGGCTGTAAACCCAGTTAATGCAATGGGTATGAGTAAAGCTTTAGCCGAGAAAGTAGCAGTCGCAGCCACTAGAAACATTTCTGATTTAAATAAAAAAATAACAATCACTCGATATGGTAATGTCATGGCTTCTAGGGGATCGGTTATACCACTTTTTGTGAAACAAATTAAAGAAGGTGACTCCATCACTATTACAGATCCTGAAATGACTAGGTTTATGATGTCTCTCGATGATGCAATTGATTTAGTTTTGTATGCTTTTCATAATTGTAAGCAAGGAGATATATTTGTTCAAAAATCACCAGCTACCACAATCAATGATTTAGCATTGGCTCTTAAAGAGATTTTCCAAGCAAAAAATGAAATTAAGATTATGGGAACCCGTCATGGTGAAAAAAAACATGAGACTTTATTGAATAGGGAAGAACTATTTAAATCTAAAGATTTAGGTGACTATTACAGAGTGCCTATCGATGAGAGAGATTTAAACTATAAAAAATACTTTGAAACAGGAGAAATGCCATTGTCAAATGAAAATGAATATTCTTCCAATAATACTTACCGGCTTACAAGGGAAGAACTAATTCAACTTTTACTAAAACTGCCATTTATAAAAGATGAATTAAGTAACTAATATGAAAAAAATAGTTACAATAGTAGGAACCCGACCGGAAATCATAAAAATGTGTCGAGTAATTGCAGAATTTGATAAACACACAAAACACATTTTAGTTCATACTGGGCAAAATTATGATTTTGAATTAAACGAGGTATTTTTTAGAGAATTAGAGATACGAGAACCAGACTATTTTTTAAATGCAACAGGAGATTCAGTTTCTGAAACAATAGGAAATATAATTTCCAAATCTGATAAGGTTTTAGAAAAGGAAAAACCAGATGCCGTTTTATTGTACGGTGATACGAATAGCTGTTTATCAATTATTTCAGCTAAAAGACGAAAAATTCCTACTTTTCACTTTGAAGCAGGTAACAGGTGTTTTGATCAAAGGGTTCCTGAGGAAATAAATCGAAAGATTGTAGATCATTTAAGTGATGTCAACTTACCACTGACGGAGCATGCTAGACGGTACCTATTGAATGAAGGGCTTAGTCCAGATAGAGTAATAAAAACGGGTTCTCCAATGAAAGAAATACTAAACTATTATGCTTCTAAAATAAAGAAATCAAATATATTAAAATTTTATAATATCAAAAAAAATGATTATGTCCTTGTAAGTGCTCATCGAGAAGAAAATATTGATTCTGAAACAAACTTTTCTGATTTTATAGAAACGCTAATGGAAATTGTTAAGGTTTATAATAAAAAAGTTATTGTATCAACTCACCCAAGAACTATGTTAAAATTAAAAAATAGAAATAAATTAGATTTAGATAAGCATATTATTTTTTCTAAACCTCTCGGTCTTTTTGATTACGTATGTTTACAAAAGAATTCATATTGTGTTCTTTCAGATAGCGGTACAATTACTGAAGAATCTTCAATATTAAATTTTCCTGCTATCATGATAAGGTATTCACATGAAAGACCAGAAGGGATGGATGAGGGAACATTAATTATGTCCGGTCTGAAAAAAGATAGTGTTGTGAAAGCCATTAACATTACCAAATCTTTTTCCAATGATAGAAGAGTCTTTAGAATAGTATATGATTATGATATAGATAATTATTCAAAAAAAATCATAAAGATTGTGCATAGTTATGTAGACTATGTAAATCGTACGGTTTGGTTTAAAAGTATTTAAGTGAAAAAAATATTGGTATTAGGCCATAGTGGTATGTTGGGGCATATGGTTAAAAGATATTTATCTAATAAAAACGATTTTTCTGTATTTACTACAAATTTAAAATGGCCAAACAACGACTTTAAAAAAGAGATAATTAGTTTTAGTTCACAAAGTAATGCTCATTTGATCAATTGTATTGGTGCAATACCTCAAAAAGTTGATTCATTCAATATCAATAGTGATTTGCCTATTTGGCTTGAGAATAATATAAATAGTTATCGTTGTAAAATTATACATCCAGGCACTGATTGCGAAGTTGATAATGATAAATATGGTATATCAAAAAAGAAAGCATCTAACTATATAATTAAAAATGGGAAAATAACTAAGATTATAAAAGCATCTATAATTGGACCTGAACTATTAACAAAGCATAGTTTATTTGAATGGTTTTTAAATTGTCAGGAAGAAGAAGTTGACGGGTACAGCCAATTTTTTTGGAATGGTATAACTACTTTACAGTGGGCGTATATCTGTTATGATTTAATAATTAATTGGAATAAATTTAAAATTTTAACCATTCCTGCAACAGATTGTATTTCAAAGTACGATTTATTGGTAAAAGTAAAAACAGTTTTTAACAAAAAGATAAAAATAAATAAAAATATGAAAATAAAAGCAAACAAATGTTTGATCGGTAATTATAAAGTTCCAACTATTGATAATCAGCTTCTAAAATTAAAGAAGCAAATGAATGAGAATAAAAATTAATAAATTCTTTTTATTTTTGTCCTAAGCATTTTAATTAAATGATTTGAGAAAGGTATGGAGTTCATGAAGAAAGCACTTATAACGGGAGTAACTGGACAAGATGGAAGTTACTTAGCTGAATTGTTACTTGAAAAAGAGTATGAAGTCCATGGCATTGTTCGTCGAAGTAGTTCCTTTAACACTGGTCGAATTGATCATATTATAAATAATGAAAAATACAAAAATCAATTCTTTTTTCATCATGGCGATGTAACTGACGCTAGCAATCTAAACAGGTTATTAGAAAAAATTGAACCTAATAAAATTTATAATCTTGCAGCTCAAAGTCATGTAAAAGTGTCTTTTGAGATACCTGATTACACAGCTCAGGTGGATGCCTTAGGCACCCTGCGCTTTTTAGATGCTATAAGAAAAATCGATATAAAAACAAAATTTTATCAAGCTTCCACAAGCGAACTTTATGGAAGAGTTCAAGAAATTCCACAAACTGAAAAAACAGCTTTCTATCCTCGTTCTCCTTATGGAGTAGCTAAATTATATGCATATTGGATCATAATAAATTACCGTGAAGCATATAACATTTTTGCTTGTAACGGAATTTTATTTAATCATGAATCTCCTCGCAGAGGTGAAACTTTTGTTACTCAAAAGATTACCTTAGCTGCATGCAGAATAAAGGAGGGTCTTCAAAATAAGCTTTACCTAGGAAATCTTAATGCAAAAATGGGGGTATGCACCAGAGTATTGCGAAGGAATGTGGCTAATGTTACAGCAAAAAGAGCCAAAAGATTATGTTTTAGCAACCGGAGAAAACCACACTATTCGAAAATTTATTGAATTAACCTTCAAAGAATTGGATATAGAAATAAATTGGGAAGGAACTGGGCAAGAGGAAAAGGGTATAGATACTAAAACTGGTAAAACTATTATTGAGGTTGATAAAAAATACTATAGACCAACAGAAGTTGATCTATTGTTAGGAGATGCAACCAAAGCTGGGAAAGAATTAGGTTGGAAACCAAAAATCAAACTAAATGATCTGATCAAAATTATGGTTAGGTCAGATTTAAAAAAAATAAGAAATAGAGGCTAATTATAAACAAAAAATCTAAGATTTTTGTCGCTGGACATGGAGGGCTTGTTGGTTCCGCTATTGTTCGAAAACTTAAAAACAAAAATTTTAATAAAATTATCACAAAAACAAGTAAGGAATTAGATCTGAGGGATCAACGGGAAACCAGATCATTTTTCAAAGAAGAAAAACCTGACTATGTTATTATTGCTGCAGCAAAAGTGGGGGGGATCCTTGCCAATAGTTCGTACCCTGCTGAATTTTTATATGATAATTTATTGATACAAAATAACATCATTCATTTTTCATATGAATTTGATGTAAAAAAACTATTATTTTTGGGATCTGCCTGCATTTATCCAAAATTTGCCACTCAGCCTATTAAAGAGAGTGAACTTTTAACTGGGCAACTGGAGCCAACCAACCAGTGGTATGCAATAGCGAAAATTGCGGGTATTAAACTTTGCCAAAGTTATTATCACCAATACAATAAAAATTTTATTTCTATAATGCCAAATAATCTTTATGGACCAAATGATAACTTTAATCTAAAAACATCTCATGTTTTACCTGCTTTATTAAGAAAGTTTCATGAGGCAAAGCTAAGTTCGAAAAATAAGGTGTCTATTTGGGGCACAGGTAACCCTCTGAGAGAATTTCTTCACGTAGATGATTTAGCTGATGCTGCAGTATTTACTTTAGAAAATATTGATTCATCGGATATTTATGGTTTAAATATTTCCCATGTTAATGTTGGCTCTGGAGAAGAAATATCAATTAAAAATTTAGCTGCAATGATAAGCGATATTGTTGGATATAATGGAGAATGTGAATATGACATTTCAAAACCAGATGGGACACCTAGAAAACTACTAGATAATTCATTTTTGTCAAATAAGGGTTGGCATCCAAAGATCTCATTAACTGATGGAATAAAGAATCTTTATAAATGGTATAAAAAAAATATCGATGACTCACAGAATTTTTAATAAATTATTTATTTTTAAAAGAAAGTCACTAACATATAATTTTATTTATGAATAAAACCAATTTTAATTTTTATTTTTTATTGATACAATACTTTCATAAAATGCCATGAGTATAATTATTATTTATGTAATTAAGATTATTTAGATAACCATGATATCACAACGTTATTATCCTTACTACAGGCTTGGATATAGTATTTCGGATATAATTCTTCTTTTTTTAGTTTATCATTTTACCTATGCATATACTTTCGATAAGGTA
>MDTB01187538.1_pt1 | contig 10537 bp, 12 predicted proteins | sample 811161 | NCBI WGS metagenome assembly MDTB01 (sample SAMN05326650, study PRJNA326480) | marine metagenome | isolation source: seawater | place: Mediterranean Sea | collected 2009
AGATAAAAAATATTATTTTTTTTATTAACCTTTTCATTAACTAAATATATTTTTTTATATATGCAGAGCTAAAATTGGCTAAAGGCAGTAATTTATGCTCTTCATAAAAATTTTCTTTGAAATAGTTTTTTTTAAATTGTTTATTTAAGTAAAGAAAGTTATCCTTATGTTCATCTTTTTGATTTGACAATAAATCAAACATATTTTTAACCGACTCTAGTAACTCGTCCTCAGTATTTTCTTCTATTTTTAGAGAATTATCTTCAAACTGTTTTTTTGTTGTATAATACGAATATTTGTTTTTATTATAGATATCTTCAATCGGAACAATCTGATTTTTTTTATTAACTAAAGTTTTTGGCATAAATATGCAATTTTGATTAAATGAATAATAATCAATTGCAGGAACATAATTAGTCATAAGTAATGGGGTATTAAAAAAGCTTGCCGCTGTCCAATAACCAGAAGCGGTGCCAACAACAAACTTACTAGTAGCTGCCAAAAAAATATCCATAAATTCAGATTTCAAGTTTGAGAATGGATAGTCTATAAGACCATTAATATTAGGTAATGGTGTCATTGAGCTATCCCCCACTCTAAAAACAGCACCTCCTCTTGAAATTATTTCTTTAATTAGTTTTATATAATTTTTAGGGTTAGCATTTCTGTGAGATTGGGTCCCCTCTTTTTTGTCTTCTCTAATGTGAAGTGCTACATACCATTTATAATTGCTTAGATTATTTTTGCTTAATATTTTTTTTCCTGCAAGATAGTCACTTTGATTTAACTCTAAAAAATTAAAATTTAAATTTTTATTTTTTAATCTATATTGATTTATTAAGTTTTCAGAAATTGCCCAAGGATAATATTTTTTTTTATAAGGTAAAGATATCTCAATTGGAGCTTTTAAATAAAATATATTATTAATATTTTTATAAAAAGAGTAAGAGTTATTATTAAAATTTAAAAATGGTTTGAAAAGTGAAAGTAAAAATTTATTATTTATTTTATCAAATTTTTTTACATAAATTTTAGGCTTTTCGATTATTTTTAGAATATTTATTCTATTAAAGAGATATGCAAAGACTGTTCTGTAATTTCCAAAACTACCCATCACTCTACAAGGAGGAAGTATATCTTTTACTATTACTTTTTCTAAATTTGTTTTTTTACTCCAGATTTTTTTTATTTCGTTAAAATTTTCAATTAATTTAAAACCCTCTGAAATTTTATTGGAGTCTATATAATTATATGCAGTAAAAAAGACATAGGCTGGATGATTTTTAATATTTTCATTGTATTGATTTTTTTCTAAGTTTTTTTCTTTTTTAAGTTTTTTAATTATTCTATCTTCTTTAAAAAAAGAATATAAAATAAAAAAAAGTGAACTAGCTTTTTTAAATAGAAAATTTTTCAATTTATTAGATTACTGAAAATATATAAACTCGTAATCACCTTTGTAGTTGGCTTGCTTAAATATATATCTCCATTCCTTGTCTGTAAAAAAAGACTCCGCAGTTAATGCCCAGCATTGCAAATTAAAAAGCTCTTTTTCATTCCTGTATCCTTCAACTAATAAGAAGGATTTCTTTGATACTCTTTCAATTTCTTTGAGTGAAAAAATTAATGAGGGTAATCTAAAATTATGAAGCGTGTTAATTGAAAAAACTAAATCAAATTTTTTATCCTTTATTGGAAATTTTTTTCGAGCATCATGATGATATAAATATTTTTTAATTTCTTTTTTGGAATTTTTAATTCCATATTTTGAAATATCAAATCCTGAAACTTCTATTTTGGGTATTAGTTTTTTGATTTCATATAACAAAAAACCCTTGCCACAACCAACATCTAAAACTTTAGATTTTTCATTTAGTTTGTATAATTTTATTAATTTTTTTGCTACTTCAGTCCATTTACCTGGAATATACTTATACCCCCCATACCCATGATTTCGATCACCGTCCCAATAATCATATTCGAATTTTCTAGCTTTTTGCATAGATAAAATTTTATTATTGAACATTCTTTCTTTGTAATTTCTTTTTGTAGATAAATGTACTTTGGTAACTATTTTTACTAATTTTTTCATTTTCTTATTCTAAATCCTCTAATTCAAAATATGAAATTCTTGATATGTGAGGGAATCTTTTTATCTTAATTTTGTTCAAGTTAAATACTTCTCTTAATGCCGGTGTAATACCACGAGCCATATCGCAGTTCAGCTCATCAAATGCTAATATGCTCCCTTTTGTAAGATGTGGTTTTAAAAGTTTTATACAATTTTTAGTTGGTTCATAAATGTCCATATCAAAAAAAGCAAATGAAACTATAGTCTCTGTAGATTTTTTTAAATAATTTTTTAATGTAATCGATGCGTCACCTTTAATAACATTATATTTTTTTACGTGGGAAACCGGATTTTCTTTTTCAAGTTTTGATAGTAATTTATCTAAGTAAACTTTATAATTTTTTGGAAGCGAAAGAGTGCCTTTTTTGTATTGTCCATCATCTATTTTCTCCTCATTAAGGAAACCCTCAAAAGTGTCAAATCCAATAATTTTTCGTTTGATGTTGTAAGGTTCTAGCATCCCTCTAATTGCAATCAATAAAGCCAAATTTTGACCCCATCTAAGACCAAACTCCATAATTACACCTTCGGTATCCTTTATTTTTTTATAAATTTCGTAGAAAAACAACATTCGTGAAAAGTTTTTTGTAGTTAAATATAAACCCAAGTTTTCTAAAATTTCATTATTGGGAACTGGTGTTTTAATAAATTGATTAATAATTTCTTGTCTATTTTTTAATTCTTTTTGACTAGCTCTTTTTGTGGTGTAGTGTTCAGTAAATTTTTTAGTTTTTTTGTCCATATTTTCCTTTTATTTATAATTATTTGTAATTATGGAATTTTACAAGATCCTTTTTTCGTAGGGTTATTTTCTTCTTAGAGTTAATTTCTTTCTTTAAGTTGATAAATTCGTAACGTAGTCTATTTTTAAAATTATCAATTTTTTTATTTGGAGGCAAAAACCAATATCTTCCCCCTCTGTTAATTTTATTTAAAAACAATTTTTGATTACTATAGGGATTTTCAGTTCTTAGCCTACACTCAATACTTATTCTTATTTTGTTACCTTCCCTAATTGTATTATGAGGAACAAAACCATTAAATAAATAGCAAAAGCCATTTTTATGTTCAACTTTGCATTTTGATGCTTTTTCAAAATTTTTAATATATTCATAATATTTTTTTGAATGTATGAAATTTGTAGATTTATATAAAAGTGAATTTCTTTTATTGATTTTAACTTGCTCTTCATTAGTTTTAAAAATATTCAGTTTAGAAGCATCTTTGGATACAGATAAATAAAAAACAATATTTATAAGATCTTTTGGTTCTCCTGCCCAAGGATCACAATGAATCGAGCTAGTTTGATATTTTTTGACTTGATTTGGTTTTTTAGGATGTGCAATCCTTAAAGTCACAGGAAATTCTATGCCTTTAATATAATTATTCAATATATTATTTTTTTTTAAGATTTTTATAATAATACTTTCTACTTCTACCATCAGGTTTAAGTCTTTGTTTACTTTGTAAAACTTTGTTAAGTTTAGATAATTGAAACAAGAATTATAGTTTGTAAACTTCTTTTTATTTTCAGTTTTATTGATTAATTTTACTATCAGTTTCTTAAGATTTATTTCGTCCTTTTTTGTAATTTGAAATTTTATAACAAAATCATCAATAAATTTTATTTTTCTATTTTTACTTTTTTTTAATTTTTTAAAATATTCAATACTCTTCATTTATTTTTAAGTTCTTTATAATATTTTTTAATTGCTACAGTCATTTTTGTGAATTTATAATTTTTTAGGAGTTTCATAATTTTATTACTTTTCACTATATGGTCCGAACCATTATAAGTTCTTTTTTTAAAGGTAAGCTCACATTTTGATTTTGTTATTTTTAAACATTCTGTAGCTAATTTCTTAAATGAATAACTTTTTTCAGGTGCGATTATAAAAGTTCCAAATATTTTTTTTTTTATTATTAATTCAATTATTTTTAATAAATCATTGATATATAAAAAATGTTTTTTATCTTCTCCATCACCCCAAATTTTTAATGGGGTTTTTTTAATAATACTATTTAGAAAACTAGTTGGGCCATACTCATTTTCATAGTCGTGCTTTCCAAAAACTTTGGGTATCCTAATTATTGTTAAATTAAACTTTAGTTTTTTTTGAAGAGAGTTTATTATTTTTTCTGAAAATACTTTAGCGACTCCATATTCAGTATCAGGATTAACCATCGCATTTTCGTCGAAATTGTAATAATTTTTCATGTCTCCAAAAACAGACAGTGAACTAAATAATATTACATGTTTTGGTTTAGAATATTTAATTATATCAGCACAATTCATAATAAGATTTATATTATCAATTATTGATGGTGTTTTACTTATATGTTTTGTTTTAAAAGCTAAAAAAATTAGAATTGAGTTTTTTTTAATATTTTTTTTAACTATTTTTGAATTTATTCTATTTGATAAATCGATTTTTTTTCTATTAATACCAACATAATTTAAGTTAGAATTTTTATTTTCTATAATGTTTTTACCTATAAAGCTATTGCTTCCAATTACAAAAGTATATCGCGTCAATGTTTTAAAAACTCTCTTATTTGTTTAATGATACCATTCATATCAAGATTATGTTTTTTGTATATCCAATCAAGATTTCCATAATCAAAACATTGTTCATTTTTTAAAGCGATTCTTTTGAGCTTAATATTCAAACCGTGATCTAAAATAACTTCAGAAACTAAACTTCCAAGTCCTCCCGTATAGATATTATCCTCAACTGTAATCACTTTCCTATATTTTTTTAATTCTTTGATAAGATATTTTTTATTGATTGGATTGAGTTTTAAAAAATCTATTAAAGCAATTTTTAGATTATTTTTTTTAAAATGATTTACAACTTTAATGGATGTTGAGGTCATTAAACCTGTTGTTATTATTGCAGCATCATCTCCTTTATTAATTAAATTAAAGTCGTTATTAAAATTAGAAAAATTTTTATATATATTTTCAGATTGTGTTTTATGTAATCTTACATAAGTTGGTATTTTATTTTTGTAAGCAATTCTAGCACATTGTGATGCACTTAGAGGATCTGAGGGATTTAAAATTGTCATTTCTGAGAGTGTTCTCATTATTGCTATGTCTATAACCCCATGTCCTGCAGGCCCATAATGAGAAAAAGACAGTCCAGTGCCTAGACCGATTAAACAAACTGGAAGTTTCATTGAACAAATATCAATTTTTATCTGCTCAAAACATCTCATAGTTATAAAAGGGACCATTGAATAAACAAAAACTTTTTTACCTGACAAAGCTAATCCGGCAGCGACTGTAACAGAATTTTGCTCGGTAACCCCGGTATTATAAAATTGTTTTGGAAAATTATTTCTAAATTTAATTAAACTATCAGCATCGGTATCAGCTGATAAAAAAACAACATTTTTATCCTTAGATGCTAATGAATAAAATTCATCAAAAAATGCGTTTCTATAATCAGTTTTTTTTTTCATAATTGTTTTTTAGTTCATTGACTGCCAAACTATATTCTAAATTTGATGGGATTCCGCTATGCCACTTAATATTTTTTTCCATAAAAGAAACACCTTTTCCTTTAATTGTATCCGCTAAAATTACTACTGGTTTAGAGGAATTTTTAATTTTTTTAAAAGTATTAAAAATATCTTTGATAGAGTGACCATTAATAACTTTCACATCCCATCCACAAGACTTAAATTTATTTTCTAATTTACCTGAATTATTATCATCTTCTCTGTACTCCATTACTGACATTCTGTTTCGATCAACAATTGTGATAAGGTTATTTAATTTATTTTTTCCAGCAAACATTGCTGCTTCCCAAATTGATCCTTCGTCACATTCTGCATCTCCAACTAATGCAATGGTTTTAAATTTTTTTTTGTCCATCTTTGCTGCCAGACATATTCCGGCACCAAGTCCAATAACATGTCCTAAGGAACCTGTATTATATTCTGACCCAGGTATTGTATTATTTAATTGTTGACCAAGCCTGCTTCCATTTTTTCCATAACTATTAATTAATTTTTTTGTAATAAAACCTAAATCATTCCAAATATGATACATTGCTAAATGAATATGTCCCTTTCCTATTAGCAATCTGTCTCTATCTTTCCATAAAGGTTTTTTTGAATTAAATTTTAAAATTCTGCCATAGTAAAGTGCAACTAGAATTTCAATCGCTGAAAAAGTTCCACCTAAATGTGATCCTTTTCCTCCAGTTTTTTTTGCTGTCTCAAGAACTTTAATTCTTAAATCATTAGATATTTTCTTTAACGATAAAATTTTATTTATTGTATTCATTAGATTAAGTTGTGAGATAAAGATTTTATTAACCAATTAAAGTGTTAATTGATTGGCTTTAACCATCCGCAATGATTACATGCTTCAACTGTTCCCTCTTTAGCAATTACTCTTCTAAATTCTTTAAATTTTTCACCATAAATTACTTTATCTAAACCATTTTTTACATTTCCCATATTTACTGCCAAACAAGGGAAAAAAGTTCCATCTACATTAATATGTGCCGTTCCCCATGGAGCAACGCAAGATTTATAATTTTTTTTAATATGTTGGGGATTGTTAAAATAATCCATGTCAATTTTTTTATCATCATCTGCTACTGATGCTAATGCGGGATGAAGAAAAGCTGTTTTGTTATTTCTTTTATTATACTCTTTCACTAAATTTAATTGCTTTATGATAATTTCCCAGTTTTTATAAATAGGTGAAATGCTTTTTTCAAAAATTTTGTCAAAATCAAACATTACATCAGAATGTTGTATAGGAGAACCTTTTAAAAACTGAAAAGCATGAGTATCACATTGAAGGTCCTCGACACAATATTTGTGAATACTTAATAAATCCTTGGCATTTTCGTCTAATACAACTGTTTTTGAGTCTAAATTGCAATGAGTGTAATTCTTTTCTTTTTTTCTTTTTTGAAAATAAATCATCATATTTTCAACATGTTTCCATTTATCATCCCATCTTTTTTCATTTATATTAGCCTGTTTTCTTATTGTATTTTTCTCATTATCAATTGAAATAGACAAAACCTTAAAGTTTTTGTATTCAAGCATAAAATCAATAAGATCCTTAGTGAGCAGTAAGCCATTTGTAATCATATTGCACTCAAATCTTGAAGCCACATGATCAAATATTTTTCTAAAATTCTTTATAACAATTGGTTCTCCACCAGTTAAAGTTACTCTTGAGTTTTTAGGTAGTTGATCAGTTAGTTTGATCCAGTCCTCTGCAGTCATGGCACCGTCTTGTTTTTTTCTATCCTGAAAACAAAAAGTACAAGCTAAGTTACAAAGATTTGTTAGAACAAAACAATATCTCTTTGGATAAGCTATGTTATTTTTTTTTGCATTTATTGCGTATTCAATTAATTCGTCGTGATATTTACCTTTTTTCATACAAAACTAATTTTAATCAATAATAAAACCATAACAAATGTCTTTCACCTTTTTTTGGAACAACTCCATGATGAGCCGTTTTTAAATCAATTATAGCAAGATCGCCTTTTTTGCAATTTAAAACCATCTTTGGACAATTTATTTTTAGCTCATTTAGCTGTTTTTCATTTAGGTAAGCAGGATTGGTATTTTCGATAGAATAATCAAATTCTTTTAAAAAGAGATTTGTGTAATTTTTTTTTAACATCTTGGAATTTGATGATTTGTTGTAATAGATTGTGGCACCATTTTCCTCGGTGATATCATTTAAAGCAACAAAACATCTTATATCATGAATAAATAAATCAATATGTGGTTCACCAGCTATTGCCTCATTTGTTTGGATTTTACTATAGTCTTTTAATATTGGATGGGTAACATTTCCATCATGAGTAACATTATATAAAATGTATGGTTTATTAATATTTAAACTATAAACTAAAGTAATTAAATTAAGTTCAATTTTTTTTGCTACTTTTTCAAAAAAAGAATTAAAGAAGTTTAGGCCTTTAATTTTGATGGATTTTCCTAGTTTTTCTAAGTAAACAGTTTTTTGGTCAATATTCACTGAAGCAGCTTCAATATATTCAAAATTTTTTGCTTTATCTAGGGGAATTTTATCTAAAATGCTAGAACACTCCTTTTTAATCCCGTCAATTTCGTTCTCTGAATAATAATTTTTTATAATTGCAACTCCATTTTTTTTGAGATCGATTAGAGCTTTTTTTATTCTATTATCCTTTTTTAAAAATGCACATAAGATAAAAATTCTTAATCTTAAAAAAAGGTCATCTATATAAATTATAGAAGTAAAAATAAAGCTTGCTACTTTTTTATTTAACTTCTTGAGAAATTTAAGTTTTAAAAGTATTTTTAATATCATAAATTTAAGTGTTTTTTCCAAATTTTTTCAATTAAACCAATATCTTTAATACTCTCTTGAGCTTTATTGATATGAATTTTTTCATTTTGTATATCTTTTATGAAAGCATCACACTGATTTTTAAAAGACCAAGTTTTCTTCATTCTCGAGGTAAAATTTTTTTCCTTGAAATTTTTAACAATTTTAAAACTTGCAGATTTATTCTTATGATGCTGTGGAGGTAATTTTATCAATAAAGATCCAAATTCAAAATAAATCTCTAAAGTTTCATCCCAACCCTTCTTTGTAAAAAAACCAGTTTCAAGAATGGCATTAAAATTTTTATATTTTAAATTTACAATCGACATACTATTATCCGATAACATTGCTCTTTCAACATTTGGGATCTCGTTTGTAAAATATCTCAATAAACTGACATTATGACAGTAAAGATTTAAATATTTCTCGTAAGACTTGCTGTATCTTTTGGGTAACCAATCTGGTTTTGATGACCAACAAGGTTTGCTTAAAAAATTTTTTTCAGATGTTTTTAAATATTTATTTTTTTTATCATACCCACTACCTGACAGTCTGTGTGATCTTACTAGAACAATTTTTCCTAAGCTTTTACTTTTCACTAGTTTATCAAATTTTTTTTTAGCATCAATTATTCCATCGTCATAAATCTTATTATAACCAACTTTATACAACGTACTGTATTTTTTTGACCTGCTTAATAATTTTGATGATTGAACTAAGCTCATAGCCATAGGTTTTTCTGTTAAAATTGGTTTACCGTACTTTAGGAGCTCGTACGTTATTGCTGGCATCATATTCCTCTTGGTAACAATTACAACTCCATCATATTTTGATATATCTTTCTCTAGCTCTTTATGGGAACTATATCTATTTTCTACTTTATATCTCTTGCAAACTTTTTCTCTTAATTTTTTTCTAAACTCTGCGATCCCAAAAATTTCACAATTCTTGTTTTTAGAAAAATTTTCAATAAATCCAATTTGTCCATTGAAGCCTGCGCCAATAAAACATAGCTTAATTTTTTTCATCTCAATTTAAATAATCTTCAAAAATTCTTATGTCCGGTGTTCTTCTTAGGTTTAAGATTTTTTTTTTTTTAAACCATCCAAAGTTTTGGCCTTCTGCTAAATTTTTCCTAGTAATTATAGAATTTGTATCAATAAAAAAATAATTTAAATAAGTATTAGTTTTATAGTTTATGCACTCATAAATCTTCATCAAAACTTTGACTTTAATTGATAATTCCTCTCTCATTTCTCTAATAATACAATTTTCCGGAGTCTCATTTTTTTTTATTCTTCCTCCAAAAAAACACCATTGATTAGGGTATAAGATATTTTTTTTTTTATCTCTCAATTGAAGGAGGTAATTGTTATTTTTAATTAAGATTGCTTTAGACGCAAATTTCATTTTTTTTTAATATTAATTTTACGAGGGGATTTTTTAAGTAAAAGTTTAATTCTAAATAATCTTTCTATTTCTAAAACATCTTTTTTGTTTTTAATTAAAATGTTCTCTAATGAAAATAGTATCCTTTTTTTATGGCTTATTACGCTATAAAGCTTTTTCCTTTCCTTTTCTTTACTTGGAAGCTGAGCCATGCTGTAAAAGGCTATGCCATCAAATTTATTTTTTTTTAGGTCAATAAGCATTTCATTGTAATTTAAGAAACAGTTTTCAATACCGTATTCAGTAAAACTAAGCTTATAATCGAATCCTCTTTTATTACAGGCGTCTCTAATTACTAAGTTCTGTACTTTTTGTTGATTAAGAGAACCATCTAATAGTTTTCTACTCGAAATATATCCTTTGAAAATCATGCAGCTAATTTTTACCTGGAAGATTGTATTCTAAACCAATTTTTGTGCTTGCTCTTATCTTTAGTGGTGAAAAGAAGCTTCCTAATTCTTTTTGTTCGTAAGGTGTGAATAGCCCCTTAAATCTACAATTAAGAGAAACCCTTGTCTCATTGGTTCTGTTGACTAAATTTCCGTGAGGAAGGTTTTGATTAAATAATAAATAATTTCCGTAATTTATATTTATAAAAT
>MDTB01162141.1_pt1 | contig 10536 bp, 9 predicted proteins | sample 811161 | NCBI WGS metagenome assembly MDTB01 (sample SAMN05326650, study PRJNA326480) | marine metagenome | isolation source: seawater | place: Mediterranean Sea | collected 2009
AGTTGAAGTTACAAAATCAAATGTAAGAAGAGAAAGAATGGGTCATATAAATCTTGCAACACCTGTTGCACACATATGGTTTTTAAAATCTCTTCCAAGTAGAATTGCTTTAGCAGTAGACATGAAATTAAAAGAAGTGGAGAGAGTTTTATATTTTGAAAATTTTATAGTTATAGAACCTGGATTAACTGGTTTACAAAAAAATCAATTATTAAATGAAGAGGAATTGGCAAAATACCAAGAAGAATTTGGTGAAGAAGCTTTCACAGTAGGGATAGGTGCTGAAGCAGTACTTGAAATGCTTAAAAGTTTGGATTTAGATTTAGAAAGAAAAAATCTTGTAAGTTATATTAAAGAGACAAAATCCAAAGTAAATGAAGAAAGAGCGATTAAAAGATTAAAGCTAATTGAGTCTTTTATAGACACAGGACAAAAACCTGAGTGGATGATTATGACTGTTGTTCCTGTTATACCACCAGAATTAAGACCATTGGTACCTCTGGATGGTGGTAGATTTGCTACATCAGATTTAAACGATCTTTATAGAAGAGTAATTAACAGAAACAATCGTCTTAAAAGATTAATGGATTTAAAAGCTCCAGACATTATTGTCAGAAACGAAAAAAGAATGCTTCAAGAGTCTGTTGATGCTCTCTTTGATAATGGAAGACGAGGAAGAGTAATTACAGGAACAGGGAAAAGACCATTAAAATCATTAGCTGAAATGTTAAAAGGTAAACAAGGAAGATTTAGACAAAATCTACTTGGTAAAAGAGTTGATTATTCAGGAAGATCTGTAATTGTAGTAGGACCTGATTTAAAATTACATGAGTGTGGTTTACCAAAAAAAATGGCTTTGGAATTATTTAAACCATTTTTATATGCAAGACTAAATAAATTAGGATTAGCCTCAACCATTAAACAAGCTAAAAAATTAGTTGAGAAAGAAACTAATGCCGTATGGGATGCATTGGAACTTATTGTTCGAGAACATCCTGTTTTATTAAATAGAGCACCAACTCTACATAGACTGGGAGTGCAAGCTTTTGAACCAAAATTAATTGAAGGGGACGCCATAGAGCTTCATCCTTTAACATGTGCAGCTTTTAACGCTGACTTTGATGGAGACCAAATGGCGGTTCATGTCCCTCTAAGTTTAGAGGCTCAATTAGAAGCTAGAATATTAATGTTATCAACGAATAATATCTTATCACCATCAAATGGTAAACCAATAATTGTTCCAAGTCAGGATATGATTCTAGGAATTTATTATTTATCACAGGAACCTCTTACAGATAAGCCTGCTGGGTATTTTTTAGATGCTGATCAAATTGAGTTTGCATTATCCTCTGGTCAGATAAAAGTTCATAGTACAATCATTTCTAGATTTGAAACAATTGACGAAAAAGGTAATAAAAAATTTGAAAAATATACTTCAACAGCAGGAAGATTTTTATTAGCTAATTTATTACCTAAAAATTCTAATATAAAGTTTTCGTTGGTTGACAGATCTCTTCCAAAAAAAATAGTTTCAGAAATTATTGATATGGTATTTAGATTTTGTGGACAAAAGAAAACTGTCATATTCTGTGATAAATTAAAAGATCTTGGATTTAAACATGCTTTTAAAGCTGGTATATCTTTTGGTAAAGATGACTTAGTTATACCAAATAATAAAACACAATTAATAGATGATACTAAGAAATTAATAGCAGATTATGAAACTCAATATGCCGAAGGTTTAATCACGAGAGGTGAAAAATATAACAAAGTCGTTGATGCATGGTCAAAGTGTACTGATAAAGTTGCAGGCGAGATGATGAAAGGAATTTCGGCTACAGAAAAGACATCAGAAGGATTGAAGATTAATTCAGTATTTATGATGGCAGATAGTGGCGCAAGAGGTTCTGCAGCTCAGATGAAACAGTTAGCTGGTATGAGAGGATTAATTGCTAAACCATCAGGAGAAATTATAGAAAGTCCGATTACTTCAAACTTTAAAGAAGGATTAACAGCACTTGAATATTTTAATTCTACTCACGGCGCAAGAAAGGGTCTTGCTGATACAGCACTTAAAACTGCTAGCTCAGGTTATTTGACCAGAAGACTTTGTGATGTAGCTCAAGATCTAACAATAACAAAAACAAACTGCGATAATCCAGGATTTATTGAGCTTTCTGAAATATTAGAGGGTGGAAATGTAGTAGTAAGTTTATCTGAAAGGGCATTAGGCAGAGTTGTTTCATCAGATGTAAAACATCCTTTAACAGGAGAAGTTGTCATTAAAAAAACAACAATGATTGATGAAGCTGGATGTGATAAAATTGACTCAGCTGGTATTAAATCTTTAAAAGTTTACTCTGTAATGACTTGTAGTTCAAAAGAGGGTGTGTGTGCCACTTGTTATGGAAGAGACTTATCAAGAGGTAAAATGGTTCATGTCGGTGAAGCAATTGGGATGATTTCAGCACAGTCTATTGGTGAACCAGGTACTCAATTAACAATGAGAACCTTTCACGTTGGAGGTACAGCTTCTGTAAAACAGGACTCTCAAATCGTGACTAAAAACGATGGAATTTTAAAAATTATAAACTCCAATATATTAGAAGACTCGAAGAGAAATTTGATTGTGATGGGAAGAAACACTCAACTTTCCATAGAGGATGAAAATGGAGTACAAGTAGCCGTATACAAAGTAGCTTATGGGTCTAAACTATTTTTTAAAAATGAAACAAAAGTTAAAGCAAATACAAAAATATGTGAATGGGATCCGTATACAACACCTGTAATTGCAGAAAAAAGTGGTATAGCAAGTTATGTTGATTTAATTGACGGAGTTTCAATACAAGAAACTACTGATGATGCAACAGGAATAGCTTCTAAATCAGTTGTTGACTGGAGATCACAATCAAAAAGCACTGATTTAAAACCTAGGATAACTTTGAGAGACGAAAAAGGAAACGTTATTAAAAAAGCTGATGATAATGAAGCTAGATATTATCTAGTTCCAGACTCGATACTCTCTATTAAAGATGGACAAAAAGTTTCAGCTGGTGATGTTATAGCTCGACTTCCAAAAGAGACAACAAAAACTAAGGATATAACAGGTGGACTTCCAAGAGTTGCTGAATTATTTGAAGCTAGAAAAGCTAAAGATAGTGCAATAATTGCTGAGAATGATGGTCAAGTTGTTTTCGGGAAAGAAGTTAGAGGTAAACAAAGAGTTTCAATAGTTCCAGAAGATGGTGCCGAACCGTCAAATTACCTGATACCTAAAGGTAAGCATATTAATTTCAATCAAGGTGAAAAAATTAAAAAGGGTGAATACCTTTTAGATGGTCAGCCTTTACCTCATGACATATTAAGAATAATGGGAATTAAAGAGTTAACTGAATATTTTGTCAATCAAGTCCAAGAAGTATATAGACTTCAAGGAGTAATAATTAATGATAAACACATAGAAACAATTCTTAGACAAATGCTTAAAAAAGTTGAAGTTAAATCTTCTGGAGACTCATCATATTTACCTGGTGAAATAATTGACAGAATAAAGTTTGATATTGCTAACGACAAACTTAAATCTGAAGGCAAGAAACCAGCAACAGGTGAAAGAGTGTTGATGGGAATAACTAAAGCATCACTTCAAACAGAGTCTTTTATTTCTGCTGCGTCATTTCAAGAAACAACTAGGGTTCTTACCGATGCTGCTATAAAAGGTAAGGTAGATCCACTTCATGGTTTAAAAGAAAACGTTATTGTTGGAAGATTGGTACCTGCTGGAACAGGAAATATTAAGAACAATTGGAATAAGAAAGCTCTTAAAGATGATAAAGAATTTTTATCTGAGCAAGAAAAAATAGAAGCCACAGAAACACAAGCAAATCAGTAAAAAAAGCCTCTAAATAAGCCAGTTTTAGTTTGACAAACTCATATTAATTAGTATTTTGGCGGTGTTTTTGGTTGGAATGTAACACTATCTTTGGTGTTAAACGCTGCCACAGATAACCTGTCAGTTATTTCATCAAAAATATAAATTTTAATTAAAATTATAATATGCCGACTATTAACCAATTGTTAAAAAAAAAAAGAGTAAAACAAATTAACAGGAACAAGGTACCTGCTCTTCAAAAACAACCCTTAAAGAGGGGAGTGTGTGTTAAAGTTTATACGACAACTCCAAAAAAACCCAATTCAGCTTTAAGAAAAGTTGCAAGAGTTAGATTGTCTAATGGTTTTGAAGTAACTGCATATATACCAGGAGAAGGTCATAATCTTCAAGAACACTCTGTTGTTCTTATAAGAGGTGGAAGGGTAAAAGACTTACCCGGCGTAAGGTATCATATTCTAAGAGGTAATTTAGATACTCAAGGTGTAGCAAACAGAAAAAAAAGAAGATCATTATACGGAACTAAAAAAGGTAAATAAATATGTCTAGAAAAAAAACTCAACCTAAAAAGACAATTGTTCCAGATCCTAAATTTAATTCAACTATAATACCAAAATTAATAAATAATATAATGTACGATGGTAAAAGAGGAGTTGCAGCAAAAATTGTTTACGATGCAATAGAAAAAATTAAAACTAAATCTAAGGATGAACCTATTGATATATTTAACACTGCAATAAACAACATAAAGCCTACAGTCGAAGTTAGATCAAGAAGAGTAGGTGGGGCTACATATCAAGTTCCTGTAGAAGTTAAAACCAAAAGAGCTCAAGCGTTAGCAATTAGATGGTTAGTAGACTCTGCAAGAAAAAGAAAAGACAAACACATGTCTGATAAAATTTCTAGTGAACTTTTTGATGCTTACGAAAAAAAGGGAGCTGCAGTGAAAAAAAGAGAGGATGTGCATAAAATGGCAGAGTCGAATAAAGCCTTTGCACATTTTAGATGGTAAAAATTTATGTCTAGAACCCATAATTTAGAAAAGTACAGAAATATAGGTATCATGGCGCATATCGATGCAGGTAAAACTACTACTACTGAAAGAGTTCTATATTACACAGGCAAAAGTCACAAAATTGGTGAAGTTCATGACGGAGCAGCAACAATGGATTGGATGGAGCAAGAACAAGAAAGAGGCATTACGATTACCTCAGCTGCTACAACCTGTTTTTGGCAAGATCATAGAATTAATATTATTGATACTCCAGGTCATGTAGATTTCACTATTGAAGTTGAAAGATCTTTGAAAGTTTTAGATGGTGCGGTTGCAGTATTTGATGGTGTTGCTGGAGTAGAACCTCAGTCAGAAACAGTGTGGAGACAAGCTGATAAATATAAAGTTCCAAGAATTTGTTTTGTGAATAAATTAGATCGAACTGGAGCAGATTTTTTTAGATGTGTTGACATGATAAAAGATAGATTAGGTGCAAAACCACTAGTTGTTCAAGTCCCAATTGGCATAGAGGCATCATTAACTGGAGTAGTAGATTTAGTTAAGATGAAAGCTCAGGTTTGGAAAAATGAAGCTTTGGGGGCTGAATGGGAATATAAAGATATACCAGAAGATTTGAAGGAAATTTCCAATAAATATAGAACAGAATTAATAGAAACAGCTGTTGAACAAGATGAAAAATTAATGGAATCATATTTAAATGGGGACGAGATCAAAGAAACTGATTTAATTAAATGTATAAGACAAGGAACTTTAAATTTTGATTTTGTTCCTGTTTTAACTGGTTCAGCTTTTAAAAACAAAGGTGTCCAACCATTACTAGATGCTGTGGTGAATTATTTACCTAGCCCTGTAGATATTGGTTCTATCAAAGGAACAAAGTTAGGTAAAGAAGAGGAAATTGAAATGAAGTTCGACGACAATGTTCCGTTTTCAGCATTAGCATTCAAGGTTGCTAACGATCCTTTTGTTGGCTCGTTGACATTTATAAGAATATATTCAGGAACTATTAAAACTGGAACAGCAGTATACAATTCCTCTAAAGAGAAAGAAGAGAGAGTAGGAAGAATGCTTTTAATGCATGCCAATTCTAGAGAAGATATAAAAGAAGCTAACGCAGGTGATATAGTTGCCTTAGCAGGATTAAAAAATACTATTACTGGTCATACTTTATGTGACGAAGAAAATGCTGTTCTTCTTGAACCAATGGAGTTTCCTGATCCTGTAATAGAAATTGCAGTAGAACCAAAAACAAAAGCTGACCAGGAAAAAATGGGTGAAGCTTTGGGTAGACTAGCTAAAGAAGATCCTTCTTTCAGAGTAACTTCAGATGAAGAGTCAGGTCAAACTATAATAAAGGGAATGGGAGAATTGCACTTAGATATAATTGTCGATAGAATGAAAAGAGAATTTAAAGTCGAAGCAAATGTTGGTGCTCCTCAGGTTGCTTATAGAGAAACTATAGGATCATCTTCAGAAGTGGAATATACACACAAAAAACAAAGTGGTGGAGCAGGACAATTTGCAAAAGTTAAATTACTAGTTGAGCCACAAGAACCAGGTAAAGGTCGTGAAGTAGAGAGTAAAATAAAAGGTGGTGCTATACCAAAAGAATTTATTCCTGGCGTTGAAAAAGGCATAGAAACAATTTCAGACGGTGGTATATTAGCAGGGTTTCCAATGATAGATTATAAAGTTACTATATTGGACGGCTTACATCATGATGTTGACTCCAGTGTTTTAGCATTTGAATTAGCAAGCAGAGCTTGTTTCAAAGAAGCTTGTACTAAAGGTGGATTGAAACTTTTAGAGCCTGTGATGAGAGTTGAAGTTGTAACCCCAGAGGATTATATGGGTGATGTTATTGGAGATTTGAATAGTAGAAGAGGACAAATAAATACCCAAGAGCAAAGAGGAAATGCAACTGTTATTACAGCTATGGTTCCGCTTGCAAATATGTTTGGTTATATAAATAATTTAAGATCTATGTCTCAAGGTAGAGCTCAATATTCAATGTTTTTTGATCATTACTCTAAAGTACCACAAAATGTTCAAGATGAAGTAACTAAAAAGATAGCTGGTTAATATGGATAAACAAAATATAAGAATTAAATTAAGAGCCTATGATAATAAAATCTTAGATGCCTCAACGGAGGAAATTGTAAACACTGTTAAGAGGACAGGAGCTACAATAAAAGGACCAATACCGCTACCAACTCGGATTGAAAGGTACACAGTTTTAAGATCACCACACATAGATAAAAAAAGTAGAGAACAATTTGAATCAAGAACTCACAAAAGATTAATAGATATTATCGAACCAACACCACAAACAGTTGAGGCATTAATGAAATTAGACTTAGCTTCAGGTGTTGATGTGGAGATTAAAATTTAGTTATGACTGAAATAGCTTTAATTGGAAAAAAAATAGGAATGACAAGAGAGTTTTATAAAACTGGTCAATTAGTGCCTGTAACTGTTTTAAAGATGGAAAAAGCTAGAGTGATTCAAATTATAGATCAAGAAAAAAGAGGCTATAAAGCTGTTCAGCTTGGATACGGTAAAATTAAAAATTCTAAGCTTACTAAATCTATGAAAGGATATTTTGCTAAAAAAAATACAGAAGCAAAAAAAAAACTTAAAGAATATAGAGTATTAAATACTGAGAACTACAAAGAAGGTAATGAATTTGGACTTGAAATTTTTAAAGATATAAAATTTGTAGACACTAAGTCAAAAACTATCGGAAAAGGTTTTGCTGGTGCTATGAAAAGACATAATTTTGGTGGATTAAGAGCAACGCATGGTGTTTCTGTTTCTCACAGATCTCATGGCTCAACTGGTCAAAGACAAGATCCAGGTAAAGTGTTCAAAGGAAAAAAAATGGCTGGTCATATGGGAGATAAACTAAGAACAATGCAAAATATTGAAATAATTAAAACTGATTTAGATAATGAATTACTTTATTTAAAAGGTTCTATACCAGGTTCTAAAAATTCAGAAGTTTTAGTTAAAAAATCTGTAAAAGATATTATGAAAAATACAATTAGTGAAAAAATTATAAAAGCTGAAGCAGCAAAAAAAACACCAGATAAAAAAAAGAAATAATGAAAATTGATAAATTAAATTTAGACGGAAAAAAAGATTCTATCGAGGTGTTAGATAAAATTTTTTCAGCTAAGATTAATAACAAATTAGTAAGTGGTGTGCTTTACAAAGCAAATGCAAATTATAAAGGCAGACATGCCAAAACTAAACAACAGAATGAAGTATCAGGACCAACATCAAAGATTTATGCCCAAAAAGGTACTGGTAATGCTAGACATGCAAGTAAAAAAGCTCCCATATTTGTAGGGGGTGGAATAGCACATGGTCCAAAGGGTGAACTTGCCTATAAAAAAAGAAAACTAAACAAAAGTGAAAAAAGAAACAGTATTGCATCTTTAATAAGTGAAAAAATACTCAATAAAAATCTGATAGTTTTTAGTGATTTTAATAATGACATAAAAAAAACTAAGGAAATGAGTACTATTATAAAAAAATTTGAGATATCCAATTCTTTAATAATTTTAGATAAAACTTCACTTGAAAAAATTGAAAAATCTATAAGAAACATCCCGAATATAAAAGTTACTGATATCAACCATTTTAGTGCTTTTGATATTGTAAAATTTAAAAAAGTCGTTTTTACAGAAAGTTCAGTAAAGGAACTAGAAAAGAGATACTCACAATGAAAATGATACATCTATATGATAGGATTATTTCACCACTCGTTACTGAAAAGTCAACTAACTTGTCTGAACAAAACAAGATTGTTTTTAAAGTTCCCACTCATGCAAACAAAAAAAATTTAAAAAATAATATAGAAAAGATTTTTAAGGTAAATATAACCAAAATAAATATTATTAATAAACAAAATAGAACAAAATTAACAAGAGGAAGAAAAGTAAAAATTTCTGGTTATAAAAAAGCAATAATAACTCTCAAAAAAGGTCAAAGTATAGATCTAACAAGTGGAATTTAAATGGCATTGAAAACTTTTAAACCATATACAAAATCTACTAGAGGAACTATCCTTATTGATAGAAACGGTCTTTGGAAAGGAAAACCTTTTAAATCTTTAGTTTCTCCAAAAAATTCAATGAAAGGTAGAAATAATAACGGACATATAACCTCAATTAATAGAGCTGGTGGACACAAAAAAATGTACAGACATGTTGATTTTTATCGTAAAAAGTTTGACTCACCAGCAAAAGTTGAAAGAATTGAATATGATCCTAATAGATCATGTTACATAATGTTAGTCAAATTTGATGATAATTCTCATGCTTATTATCTAGCTCCTCAAAAAATTAAATTAGGTGACACTGTCGAAAACGGATCTAATAAAGAAATTAAAGTAGGAAATTGTATGCCGTTACAGGATATTCCGGTAGGAATAAACATTCATAATGTAGAGATACAGCCTGGTGGTGGAGGTAAAATTGCTAGATCAGCAGGAACCTCAGTCATTATAAGTGGTTTGGATGGAAATTATAGTCTTATCAAATTAGCGTCTGGAGAGGTAAGAAAAATTGATTCCAGAGCTCTTGCTACGATTGGAGTTTTAAGTAACCCTGATCAAAAAAATATTAAGATAGGTAAAGCGGGCAGATCAAGGTGGCTTGGTAGAAGACCTCATACAAGAGGTGTTGTCAAAAACCCGGTTGATCATCCTCATGGAGGTGGTGAAGGTAAAACTGCAGGTGGTAGACATCCGGTATCACCTAAAGGCCAATCTGCTAAAGGATTAAAGACTAGAGATAACAAAAGAACTGATAAATTTATTGTTAAAAGAAGAAACAAAAGAAAGGATACAAAATAATGTCAAGAGCAGTATGGAAAGGTCCTTTTGTTGAAGAAAGTTTAATGAAAAAAGTAGATAAATATAAAGTTGATCCAAAAAAGATACCAATTAAAACTTGGTCTAGAAAATCAACAATAATCCCAGATTTTGTTGGAGTTAGTTTCTTAATTTACAATGGTAAAAAATTTATACCTATAACTATTTCTGAAGATATGGTTGGTCATAAATTGGGAGAGTTTGCTCCAACTAGAACATTTTTTGGTCATACACCAGCAGATAAAAAAGCTAAACCAGAGGAAGCAGCAGCGAAAAAATAATCATGAGTAAGAAAAAAAAAATAAATAAATCTAATGACAAAACAGTGAGATCTATAAATAATAATATTAGATCAAGTGTTAGAAAACTAAATCCTATTTTAAAAGGTATCGTCGGAAAAAAAGTTGAAGTAGCAATGAGAGATCTTCAATTTTCTGAAAAAAGAATAACTAATGATATTAAAAAAACTATTAGTTCTGCAGTAGCAAATGCAGAAAATAATTTCCAGTATGATATTGATAAGTTAATCGTTAAAGAGGCTTATTGTGGAAAAAAAATTATAATGAAAAGATTTAGACCTAGAGCAAAAGGAAGAGCAGCACCTATAATTAAACCATATTCAAGTGTAACAATAATATTATCAGAAACAAAAAAAATGGAGATTCATGGGACAAAAAGTTAATCCTGTAGGTTTTAGATTAGGAGTAAACAGAGGTTGGGACTCTGTTTGGTATGCTAAGAAAAAAGATTTTGGAA